>OGLN01000362.1_pt1 | contig 37282 bp, 37 predicted proteins | sample 1572641 | NCBI WGS metagenome assembly OGLN01 (sample SAMEA2581903, study PRJEB24529) | metagenome | biome: Human gut stool | place: China | collected 2011
TTCAGAAAGTTTGGTGTGACAACTCAACTTTAACACATGAGGCCCTATTCCTCATCCCCTTTTTATTCAATTGTCCAAGATGTATTGTAGTCCTACACGGCCTGCTGCTGTGAGGGCTGCCGGGGGGTTGCAATTTCCGGAAAAGTGTGGTATACTAATTTACCAACCAAAAGAGAGGAGGTCCGCCATGGAAAAGCGGGGTATCAAAATCGCGGCCCAGAACCGCAAGGCCCACCACGACTATTTCGTGGAGGACCGATACGAGGCGGGCATCGAGCTGGCCGGAACGGAGGTCAAGTCCATCCGGCAGGGCCGGGTGAACCTGAAGGACTCCTACTGCGTGGCCAAGGACGGCGAGATCTACGCCCACAGCATGCACATCTCCCCTTATGAGCAGGGCAACATCTTCAACAAGGACCCGGACCGGCCCAAGCGCTTGCTGATGCACAAGCGGGAGATCCGCAAGCTCCACGACCTGCAGAAGCAGGACGGCTATGCCCTGATCCCCCTGAGCCTGTACTTCAAGGACAGCCGGGTGAAGGTGGAGCTGGGCCTGTGCAAGGGCAAAAAGACCTATGACAAGCGGGACGCCATCGCCAAGCGCGACGCCAAGCGCGAAATGGAGCGGGCTGTCCGCGAGAAAAACCGGTAAAGAAGGAGCGTATCCATGAGCAATCCCATTGTTACCATCGAAATGGAGAACGGCAAGAAGATCACCGCCGAGCTGTATCCCGATATTGCACCGCAGTCCGTGCGGAATTTCATCTCCCTGGCCAACTCCGGCTTTTATAACGGGCTGATCTTCCACCGCTGCATCTATGGCTTCATGATCCAGGGCGGATGCCCCGACGGCACCGGCATGGGCGGCCCCGGCTACTGCATCAAGGGCGAGTTCGCCGCCAACGGCGTGCCCAACGACCTGCGCCATACCCGGGGCGTTCTCAGCATGGCCCGGGCCCAGGCTATGGACTCCGCCGGCAGCCAGTTCTTCATCATGCATAAGGACGCCCCCCATCTGGACGGGCAGTACGCCGCCTTCGGCATTGTCATCGATGGCATGGACGTGGTGGACGAGATCGTCTCCCAGCCCAGAAACATGATCACCAACAAGCCCAAGAAGCCCCAGGTGATGAAGTCTGTCACCGTGGACACCCAGGGCGTGGAGTACCCGGAGCCTGACAAGCTGCCGGACCCCTTCCACAAGTAAAAATGTTTTCAAGGTATCCGGGCCGGTTTCCCGGCCCGGACGCCTCCTATCCCATATACGGGGCTGTACCGGTTTCGACGGGGGTGTGGAGGCAGGATAAGCGGGCGGCGGCGCCTGACCGCCTTAAAACGGGCAACTTAAAAATTAACTGACAACAATCGTATTGCTGTCGCTGCCTAACTAAAGGCAGCCGTCTGAACCGGAGAGGCCACAGGCCGGGGAAGGCGTCGTTGATGTGGCGGACGTGCGGCGGGTAAGAGTTGCCCCGCCCATGCATCATGACTCTACTGAACTGTGCAGTCTGGCCAGTGCCTGCCCAGGGAGGGAATGCTGAAACTGTCCTGCGCCCGGAGAAGGTCCTGTCAAAGTGCTTTCGGACAGGGGTTCGACTCCCCTCAGCTCCACCAACACAATATTACACAAAACCCTATTTCTATGTCGGCGGCTTTGCCGTCACGGTATGGGGCGTGTAGCAGCAAAGCAGCGTGTTTTCTAAGCACGCTGCTTTGTTGTTTTTAGTCTCACTGTTTTTACATCCTTTCCAGCCGCTATGACGCCGCATATGAGTTGCTCTGCCTACACGACTTTGAGGATGCAAAAATCTTGTATATTTTTCGACAGAATATCACATTGGGCAGTGACTTCTTTTAGCTATTGTGTTATAATAAATGTGGTTATTTTACCGAAAACAAAGAAAGTATGAGGTCATCCTATGAGTACACAAAAAAGAAAGCTTTCCTATTTTGGTATTGATTTCTTATCCGGTGAGAATCATAGCTTTGATCCGGCACTGTTCTGCGATTTTCTTGCATACTTGGACGCCCTATCAACCCAAGATAAGCTGTTTAACGATGAAAAAACGAAAAAGGCTGTTGCGGTAGATCGAATGCTAAATGAAACCAAAAGCGGCCTCCATCTATATAAAATTGTATTCAAGTCTTGCAAGTACAATCATTCTCCAGATTATATGTCCAGCAGAGACGGCTCAGAAAGGATTTCTGACAAACGACTTGATGAAGGTGACAAGGAACTTACTCATATGTGCATGAGAATAGACGGGCACGAAGCTTACACAATATTTGAAGAGCGCAGGAATGGAGTAACAATAGGTGGGGTCATTTCTTATTTTAATCGACATCTTAAGGATTTTTTACACGCATGCGGAATAACGGACGACTTCTACCTGTGGGCAGGTGTAGTTCCTCCAGATGATTTTATCACCGCATTAAGTAATGCTACACGCATTTCAGCAGCGGATATTTATGTAGATAAGGCTGTATTAGGAAGTGGCTACCTAAATCTAATGGAATTAGATGCAAGTTCTCAAAATGATTTGGTAATGACACTAAAAACCGTACCTCGTCAGAGCCTGCCTAAGCGTGCAATGCAAGGCCTATTTAGAAGGATCTCTACAGAAGGGACTGTTGTTAACAGAATCCGTCTATATGGAAAAGATATAAATGGAATGAATACCATGATAGATTCCCTTCACCAGAAAAAAGTGGATGAAGTGTCCGTTAATCTTCTGCAAAATGGGGTTGTAGACACTTATTCAATTTTTGCTAAGATTGAGGAAATACTGGGAGTCACGGAATAATGAAAAAACAGGAGACAGGCTTAGGCAAATACATTTATATGGAGTGGCTTTTCCCGGTTAAGGATTATTACTGCTCCATTCGTAAAAATGAAGTGTTTTTTGAAATTATTTTTCCTCTACTCTGTGCGCTCGGTTGCACCTATTCTTACTTCCGCTTAGGGAAGGTTCACAATGCGTTAGACGGCTTGTCTGGACTACTTCCGACTGCAATCTCAATTCTTATCGGCTTTACAGTTATGTTAATCACGCTCTTGCTTACGAGTAATGGAGAGAATATAAACAAACTAAAAGCAAAAGAGTTATCTAAAAAGTTATATCAAAAAAAGCTGAATTTATATCAAGGATTGCATATTCAGTTTTCACATTCATTATTCTCAGAAATAGTATTATTGCTTTTGGTTTTCTGCTATCTGTTCTGGGACGGCATAGGAATGCCTGCATGGGCGGCTGTAGCCTTTCTTGTAATTGAGATTTATCTGACACTAAACATTCTGCTGTCAATATTACGAGGTATTACCAGTTTGTATTTCTCCTTCTATTATGGGTAGTTTGTACAAATAATGAAATAGAAATATTAAGTATGCACAGGATCAAATTACAGTTTTCTGAAATTTGTTCTTGCAACAATGGCACTTCCGGCACCAAACAGGGTGTGTAATACAACGAGAAAGAGAGGTGCCCCCTTCCGGGGTGTTCCTATCTTTCTTTGCTTTTGTTAATACTATACAATAAAATAGCGTTTCTGCATGGTCTCAAGGCTGTATACCGTACTTTAAGACGGTATGCAGCCTTTTTCTTTTGTGCAACTTGCCGGTTACTCCTTGGGAGAATCCATAAAAATCATCTCAGCAAAATTTTTTAGGCTCGTTATTAGAGGTGACATTAAAACATTGAGGTGAGTGTGCTTGTGGAGTGGTCTCAAATTTTAATCAGTGATAAGCAAGTGGAGGAAATCGCCCGTACTATGCTTAATGGCCTTCGAGAAATTGATGCGTTTATTCAAGAACACCAGACAGAGTATGAGAGGTTTTGCGCTGCTGAGTGTGAGTCTATAGAGAAAAAGAATAAAAGCGCTTAGGAGGATACTCGGATGATAAAGATACTTGCCTGCTGGCCCATTCTGCTGCGTGGGCCTCCCGGATAGGGATTGCCGATATCCGGGTACGCAGCTTTAGAACTTTTGAAAGGAGATAGCAAAATGAACATGAAACAATTGTGTGCTGCGACTGACCGCATCAGTTGGTGGGGAGAGATAAATTTCCGTATGGCTGAAAAGCAGGTTAAAAAGCTACAGCGGCGTATTGCGGCGGCGTACAGAAACAACGAAATGGGGAAAGTAGCATCTCTACAGGAGCGCCTTATTCATTCGTTTAGCGCAAAAGCACTGGCTGTAAAAATAGTCTCTTCGAATCGCGGAAAAAATACGGCCGGTGTTGACGGTATAGTTTGGAAAACGGACAGCCAAAAGCTCCGAGCTGTATATAGTCTGCGGCGCAGAGGGTATCGCCCTCGCCCGCTGCGGCGAATCTATATCCGCAAACCCGGTGGAGGTGCTAGGCCTCTCAGCATACCGACCATGAAGGACAGGGCCATGCTGACTCTGTACAAATTCGCATTGGAGCCAATTGCTGAATTGTCCGGCGATCCCGGTTCCTACGGATTCCGACATGATCGGTCTGCTGAAAAGGCTGCCCTGAGGCTCATGGATGAATGTGCTCATGATGATGAATTCGTGTGGGTACTAAAGGCGGATATTCATTCATGCTTTGACTCTATAGCTCATAAGTGGCTGTTAAGTCATATCCCCATGGACAAGCAGATGTTATCAAGATTCCTCTCCTGCGGTTATATAGACAAAAACAGAAAATACCCTCTCCGCCGAGGTATACCACAAGGAGGAAGTCTTTCCAGTCTTCTTTGCAATATGACCTTAGATGGCCTTGAAGACTATCTACACGAGGTTTGCGGAGAAAATATTTTGATGGTCAGATATGCCGATGACATTATTGTTGTTTCTCATACGCAGCAGCTTTTGGTGCAGTCTGTACTTCCCGCTATGAATCGGTTCCTACGGAAACGGGGGCTGCGATTGTCTCGAAAGAAAACACAGGTAAGACGGATAGAGGACGGCCTTGTTTTTCTTGGGTATCAAATCGAGAAAACAGGTCAAATGGTTTATGCCTTGCCGTCTGAGCGGAGCATATCCACTCTGCGGCAAAAGGGCGAAGTGCTTTCGTCGTGCCTGCGAATCAAACCAATCGATACCCTGCCCGTTCCCGTACTGCTATATATACGGAACTGTTATAAGTGGATTATAAGGGGGTGGCTAAATTATTTCTGGAAAGTTGTATTGCTGGACAGCTTCGAACCTATACGGCAAGAAATTGCTGTCGCTGCTGTTCAGGCGGCGGACGATGTGCGGATTGCAGATATGATAACAAAGATTTTTTATGAAAAGTATAAGGAGGAAAATTATGAAATTAAATAACCTGAGTGACCTGGATGATGAGCTGTTCAATGAAATAGCTCAGTCGTTCGATACGCCAAACTTAATCGAGCTATTGGGAATGGCGAAAAATTGTATTGTGGAGGTACTGGATTCCGGGCTTCCACTGCCAGAGGTGTATATGGGCTGTCAGCTGAATATAGCCTATACCCTACTTAACGAAGTACAGGAGGCACTTTATGACAACTAAATAATCATCAGACAGCCCCGCCGTTGATTTTAATTCAATGGTGGGGCTGTTTTCTGCTTAGATATAGGGGACCTCTGTCTCTGTGTCTGTGCGGGGTTGCGCGTCACAGATTATATATACATCGTTTCCGATGATAAAATCCAGCGTACCTGTTGCGGCTTCTTTGGCGGAAATATATTGGCCTTGGAGCTGCGTGACCTGCGCTAGGAGCCTACAAATCTGACTGGGTGAAAGGCTATACTTCATATCTAAATCAGCGGGTATGCGGTCAGCCGATGCGTAAATGCGCCTGCGTAACTTTTTCATGGGGATAACTCCTTATAATTTTTGATAGGTCAGAACACATCTGTTTTGCGCTTCGGTTAAGCGGTGCCGGGGCCTCTGCGAAGCAAAAAGGTCTTTTGCATCGACAGCCGTTCCCGGCGGTTTGGCTGTGTTTTCTGCCTTCAAAAATATACAAGGTCCAAATCCAGCCTGCCCGTCAGTTTTGCTCTTGGCGGTTCTCTGACAATCTCAGACAGTTTTCTGCGTCCTCATCACTTTATAGGGGGTGACAAGCAGAATCCTGTCTGCACCAAAGCGCAAGGCGCACGGCGGCAGTCATTCCTCGGAAACGCCAAGCAGGATATGGACAGCCTGCCGGACATCCTCTTTTTCACGATAGGCTTTCAGGACTTTCCGCTCCTGTTCGGTCAATTCGTCACCGGTGACTTGAATCCCCAACAGAAGACTGGGGGACACATCCAGTGCCACGCAGATGGCAGCCAGAATATCTGCATCCGGGCGGTTCAATCCCTGCTCCCAATTCGACACCCGGCTGTTGCTGACACCGATTTTTTCGGCAAGCTGTTTTTGGCTGAGGTTATTTTCTTCCCGGTACTTCCGAATCCGGCTTCCGATTTCGTATCTCATTCGCATTGTCACCGCCTTTTTATCTATTATACGGTTTGAGACTGGAAATAGCAATCAAAAAATCAAGAAAATCTTGAAAACTATCTTGATTTTACAGAATCACTGTGCTAATATAAATATGAATCAAGATTTTCTGTAATTCGAGGTGCTGATGGTGCGAGTTTATGAAAAAGTTCGGGCGTACATAGATGAGATGGGCTATAAGCAGGTAACGATAGCAGTAAAGGCAGGGATTCCGAAAGCGACCTTCAACGCGATTCTGAACGGAAAGCGGACGCTGTATGCGGATGACCTGAAAGCGATTTGTCTGGCTCTGAATGTCAGCCCGGAACTTTTTATAGATATGGCGGATTCCTGCGAAATGCACGAATAACGGCGCACCTGTTCTTAGTCTCTGAAAAGGGAAACCGTAACATATAGACAGAAAACATTTTTGGAGGTATCAAAATGGCATTTGATTTTAAGAAAGCGTTCAACTCACAGGTAAAGGTAGCCAATAAGCTGAACCAGGGGCTGAACAAAATCATTGGCAAGGATGTCTTTGGTGAAGTGAAGGAACTGGAGGACCCCCGTGAATTTGCTCCTTACGAGAGTTTCCCTGAATACACGGAACTTGAGCCGGTGGCCTGGCCCTTGCTGGAGGGTGAACGGCAAGAATTCAGTTTTGCGGGCAACGCCATTTCTTTCCCCAAGGAATTGGACACCTGTATGCGGTATCGCAAGTATTTTAAGGAAGCTGCCGAATTCTATGCGGCTCGCTTTGTATTCAAATATCAGCACTGTGTTGAGGATTTTGACACGCTGGTACACTATTTCACCGATATGTATGGTGAGGGCTTCCGCCCAATGTGCACCCGTGCTTATAGTCTGCTTCTGCCGCTGGGCGTCTATTCTGCCAATCTAGAATCCTTCGCCCAAAAGCACGCAGCTACATACCATGCCGCAATCGATTCTTATGAAATCATGGCCGGTATTGAAATCAATAAGAACGCTGCTGCAGAAAACCTTGGTAATCAGGTTGGCAGTTCCATTCAGATGCAGGGCGGCGGCTTTGGCCTGAAAGGTGCAATGAAGGGCGTCGCTAAAGCAGAAGCTTTTAATTTCGGCATGGGCATGATCGGAAAGTTTGTTGCACAGCAGAGCAAGATGACAAAGGCCGAAAAAGAGGACGCCTATCGTAAGTTTAAGCAGGATGTCTTTTTCAAGGAAGTGCAGCGTGACTATGAGAACACGTTCTACACAGTGATTCAGACCCTGTCCGAAAATGGTATTCTCGGGAATATTACGACAATGATTTCTCCTGAAATGCGGACGACCCTGACCAATTTGCAGAACCCGATGTTCCCGAAGGACAAGCTGGCCCCTGTCCTTGCTCAGCTGATTTCTACGAATCCCTTCTGCACAGAAACAATGGGGGTGCTGAAGAATCGTTTTGGCTCCGACGAGGATGCGGCAAAACTTCTGGACTATTTTGCTGAGCCGTAAGGATGGACTGTCTGCACGGAGCATATAAATGAGGGAAAGTACAATGAGAGAACAAGAACTGGAAGTCGTCAAGACAGCATACTTTTTGGAGGACCAAATCGTTCACCAGACACAGGAGTTGCAACGTGTGAATGGAGATAAGCCTGCCCGTCCCGCGCAACCGAGAGAACCGCATTTGGAAAAGCACTCCGCACAGAAGATTCCCTACCCGGAAATCAAGCCGGTGGTTGATTTGCCGAAGCCTGTGCGGTGGAAGCTATGGATGAAAGTTTCTTTGGGGGGATTGGCTTTAACGATTATTGCATCGTGGCCGGGGTGGATTTTTCTGGTTACGTTGGGCATTATAGTTTTTCTGGTGGCTCCCGTATATGGAGCGGTCGTGTATTTTAAGGACAATGCAGCCCATAAACAGGCTGTTGCGAACCTGACGGCCCAGCGAACGGAAGAAATCCGAAATTCCCCGGAGTATATCCAGAAATGCCGGGAAATCGATGAACAGAATCAGCAGAATCAGGCCCAACTCGACAAGGAACTGCATGAAAAATACCTTCGCCGTTATGAGCAATACAAGGCGGACATGAAGAGCTACGAGCAAGACGTTGTTGTCTACAATGAGGAAACATATCCCCAGTGGAAGGAGGAAGAACAGGCTATCGAAACAGCGCTGAGCGATACCAAGGCGGCACTGAAAGAGGTGTATGGCCGGAATGTGCTTCCTGCACAGTATAGAAACCGGGCAGCGGTGCTTTACCTGGCTGTGTTTATGGGCACATCCGATTTTGACCTCAAGTATGCGATCGAGCGGTATGATACCTCGGTCATGCTGACGGCACAGCGGGAGCAGATAGACCTTGCAAGAGCGCAGGTCGCCTTGGCCAATGAAGCAATTCAGAATCAGGAGTACGCAAACTGGTTGAATGAGCAGACCCTGAATATGGCGGAACAGGGCAATGAGATTCTGAAGAGTATCGACAACTGGCAGAAGGCTGACATTGCCATCCGGGAATACCGCAGATTTAAGGCCAGAAGGGCTGCAAAGAAGGCAAGTAAATAACCATCACCACCATAAAAACAAACATCTCTTTTCCTTTATAGTTTTTCCAACCGTAGACCAGCCGTGATTTTTACCGATCACGGCTGGTTTTCTATAAACATTATTCCAATCACCATTTCTTTTATAGCTTGCTTGCTAAATTATTACGAAATTATTAACGAATTTGATTTCTCTGATTTGTTATCTTATAATATGCATATCATAAGAAATAGAGAGGTTTTTCGTATGATTTACGGCTATGCAAGGTGTTCAACCAACGAGCGGGAGCAAGATATTAACAGGCAAGTGCGGGAACTGAAACAGCAGGGCGCTACCGATAAAACCATCTATCTGGAATACGAAAGCGGCATGAAAACAAACCGGGCAGAGTTGGCGAAATTGCTGGATGTTGTAAAAGTCGGAGATACCATTCTAACAACGGAGGTCAGCCGCATTACCCGCAGCACTAAGCAGCTTTGCGACATCATCGAAATGGCCAAAGACAAGAAAATCAAATTGGTGCTGGGCAGCCTTGTTGTTGATTGCACGAAAGAGCTTGACCCCATGACGGAGGGAATGCTCAAAATGATGGGCGTGTTCAGCGAGCTGGAGCGCAATATGATAAGCCAGCGAGTAAAAAGCGGCATGGAGAATGCCAAGGCACAAGGAAAAGCCATTGGCCGCCCTGCCGTCACCGCTGACACGATTCCGGCTATCTTCTATAAGCACTATCCAAAATATAAAAAGGGTGAGATCAACAAGGCAGAATTTGCACGGCTATGCAAGCTTTCTTATCCGACGATTTACAAATATCTTCAAATTGTAGAGGAGTAAGATATGAATGTGAAGATTTGCTCTCGCAGAGCGGCAGAAGAATTGCTGGAACAAGGATTCCCGGAACATACTGCTGTAATCAGCTTTTATGACCCACCCTCCAAACGGAACGCTGTTCAGCCGCTTGACTATATGGGCAAGGCTGAAAGAGTGTTTCCGATTGCGATTCATGATTTGGATTTGACAGCGCTGCCGGAGGTTGGCTTAGACTATGAAACATTCTTTCCGGAAGCTGACAATCTGGCAGCGTTCATTCTGCAAGCGGAAAAAGACCACTTGAATATGATTTGCCAGTGCGAATATGGGCAGAGCCGAAGTGCTGCCTGTGCCGCAGCAATCCGAGAATACTTCTGCGGGGATGGTATACAGATTTTTGCCGATTATCGCTACTATCCCAATCAAGTGGTTTATCACAAGGTATTTGATGCACTTACGAAGAAAGGCAAGGTGAAGTAAATGACAGCCGTTATTTATGCCAGATATAGTTCCAGCTCACAGCGGGAGGCCAGTATCGAAGAACAGGTAAGAATCTGCAAGCAGTTCGCAGACCGCAATGGTTATATGGTCGCCCATGTGTATAAGGACAGCGCTATAACAGGTAAGACAGACAAGCGCCCGGAATTTCAACTCCTATTAAAAGAGTGCACAAAAAAGCCATTTGATGCGGTCATTGTTTACTCGATTGACCACTTCGGGCGAAATTTATTACAGTCATTGGGAAATGCCTCGAAAATTGAAGATTGTGGTATTTGCTTGCTCTCTGCGACAGAGGTGTTTACAAATACGCCCTCCGGGAAGCTGCACAGAAATATGATGATGTGCTACGCCCAATATTATAGCGATGATTTGGCGCAGAAAATCAAGTGTGGCATGGATTTCAATGGAGAGCATTGCTTGAGCACCGGCGGAAATATTGCGCTGGGATTCAAGGTAAATGAGCACAAGCAATTTGAGATCGACCCGGAGAAAGCACCTCTTGTCCGTATGATATTTGAAATGTACGCCGACGGCAGGAAAGTTACCGAGATTGTAGAGCGCATGAATTCTATGGGTTACAGAACTTCTCATGGCGCACGGTTCAATAAAAATTCTCTGCACACGATTTTGAAAAATAAGCGCTATATTGGCACTTATACATATAAGGGTACAGAAATCCCCAACAGTATGCCCCGGATTATTTCGGACGAGCTGTTTAACAAGGTTGCAGACCGAATGAGCGCCAATAAGAAAGCTCCTGCCAGAGCGAGAGCCAAAGTTGAATACCTGCTGACTACAAAGCTGTTTTGTGGGCGGTGTAAGGAAATGATGACCGGCTTTTCAGCCACAGGGAAACAAGGAAAGGTCTATAATTACTATATCTGCAACGGCAGAAAAGCGAAAAAGTGCGAGAAGGGTATGGTCAAAAAGGACTATATTGAAGATATAGTGGTATCTCAGTGCCGCAAGTTTTTGACCCCAGCCAATATCGCTAAAATTGCTCAGAAGGTTTCTGCCCTCTGTGAAGAAGATCGAGATACCAGCAATCTGCGTTTTCTGAAAAAGAATTTGGCTGACAACAAGAAGAAACAGGAAAATGCCATTAACGCAGTCACGGAGACGGATAACCCGACCATCCGCAAAGGGCTGTATGACAGGATTGCACAGTTAGAAGCAGCGCAAAAGGAAATAGAAGCAGCGATTGCACAGGAGGTGATTCCCTTCCCATCATTGACCGAACCCAAAATTCGTTTCTTTTTAACGGCGCTGCGAGACGGCAGTGTGAAAGACATCAAGTACCGCAAAATGCTGATTCGGCTATTTGTAAATAGGATTTATCTATATGATGACCACCTGACAACCACCTTTAACACAGGAGAGGACACCGTTGAGATAAATGACAGACTATTAGCAGAGCTGGAAGAAAACAACGATAAGGAAAGGCTTTTGTTTAAGGGAAAGGATGGTCCACCATTGGACGTATATCCGAACCCTTCATCGTATGGGGAACGGTATTCGTCCAAACCAAAAGACCCCCCTTGCCGTAATGGCAGGGGGGGTTTTCTTTGCATATAAGGCACCTTAGGTGAGTTAGGTGAGTAATCGGGCTAAAATCCCTATAACTTCTTCTTAGTACGCGCGTATATAGAATAGTTTATAGGAAAAACGCCCGATTACTCACCTAACTCACCTAAACTTTTTAAATTTAGGGGCAATTATAGTCTTACTTCTTCCCCTTCACCACAAACCCGGCAAACCCTGCCGCTTTCAGCTTTTCCAGCATCCTGTCGGCGTTGGCGCGGTTGGCGAAGGCTCCCACCTGGACCCGGTACAGCACCTGTTCGGCGTCGGCCTTGGTGTCCTCCGCAGGCTTCTGCGTCTGAGCCGGGACGAAGGTCACGCCCAGGTACTTGCACAGACCCTTGGCGATGGCTTCGCCGATCTCCGTGGTGTGCTCCACAATCCACTTGGCACCCTCCACCGTGTCGTGGAATTCGCACTCACAGTACACCGTGGGAGCCGCCGGAATCCGCACCTCGTACAGCCGGGAATTGGCCTGCACGTTCTCGGACGTTCCCGGCGTCAGCGGGGCCAGTTCGTTGAACACCGCCTTGCAGGCGTCGTACCCCTTGCCGGGGATGGCGTAGCAGAACAGCCGGGTGCCCATGACCTTGCCGTTGCAGGCGTTGGTATGGACGCAGTTGTGAATGTCCGCCCTGAAAGCGTTGGACTGGGCGCAGCGCTGGGCCATAGTGGAGCCCAGAGCCGCCACCTGCACCTCCACGCCGCTGCGGCGCAGGGCGGCGGCCTCCGCCTCGGCGATCTTCTGGCACTGGGCATGCTCGTTGGTGCTGCCCCAGGCGTAAGCGTTGCTCACCTGGTCGCTGGGGCTGATGTAGACCTTCTTACTCATCGCTGTTCTCCTCTCCCGGCAGGTTCTCCTCTGCCGTGTCCTCAGTGTGTACCTTCAGCTTTTTCAGCAGGGCCTGCATAAAGCCCGGCACCGGTGCGCCAATGGCCGAAACGTTCTCCAGAATGGACAGCAGCTCGTTGATGACCAGCCAGATGATGACGATGCTGGCAAACAGGAAGTCCACCGGCCAGTTCCAGCCCAGGCTGTCCGCCCCGTAGCGCAGCAGCCAGTCCACCACGCAGGCCACCCCGACAATCACCAGGTAGCCCACCTTTTTCAGGATGCCCCACAGGCCCACCCGGGAGGACAGCTCCCCGGCGTGCCAGGCCTTGGCCATGCCGGTGATGTAGTCCAGGACCATCACCACCAGCAGCACCAGCACCGGCACCAGCAGCTGAATGCCGTAGGCGCACAGCGCCCCCAGCGCAGCCGCCAGCGCGGCCTTGATCGTGTTTTCTTTCATGTAAAATCTCCTTTCCTGCCGCCTTGGGCGGCGTGATTACTGATTATCGGCGCGCCATGACAATCCACTGGATAGTCGCACCGTTTGCCCAACAGCGGGAAGCGGGACGTACTTCTGGGCCGCCTCGTCCCAAATCCACAAAATCGGTACGCTCATTTCACGCCTCCTGCAAAGAAATCTGACTGAAGACGTTTTTAGTACCAACGCCGCCGCTTTTCTGGGAGAAACAGATAGCGTATCCCTTCCCAGCCTCTGGAGTTATGACATTGGAACAAAGCTCCGTGGTGCTGTAGCAGACTCTAGCATTGGACGCGTAGGTCCACACACCGTCGCTTACGTTATAGGTCATCAGGTTCACGCCGCTGTTTGCGCTGGCACATTTTGCCGCGAAGGTGTAACTTTTTCCGACCTCCAGCGCCAGCGGAACCACGATGCCGTAGCCGGAGAGCTGGCTTGCGCTTGCACCTCCGGACTTAATGGTGAATTCCAGTGTGTCCGTTCCGACCGCAAAGTCCGTCATCGATGCATTGGCCGGGCTTTGAGTGGTCCCGTTGAAGGACAGCGGATAATAGTACTTATCCACGCTGAAGTCCCTGCCCACGGCTCCGTCGGAATACTCCGGCCACTGAACGCCCGTCCGGGCGGGCATATCCCACAGGGAGGGCGTCTGGCCTCCGCCGCTGTCACCGTCGTGCACACCCAGCATTGTTTCGTAGATCATTTGCCCCAATTTCGCATAGCCGCCCTCCGTGGGATGTACGCCATCATTGATGTCCTGAGTCGGATTCAGCACACAGTTGTTGGGTGAGACAACCACGGATGCGTTACCGGCAAAGTGCTCCATCAGCGCCTTGGACAGGCGTATCGTGTTCAAGCGATAAACGAAGTCGATCTGACTGGTGCCGTATTTCTCTGTGAAAACGGAGGTGTTCCCATTGGGCGGCGTAAGCAGATCAACGATGACCTTGATGCTGCTGTCGTAAGCCAGGATGGAGGTCACCATGGCGTCCATGTATCCAATCGTTTCGGCAGCAGAGAAAGAATCAAGCCCTGCATAGAAGATATCGTTGATGCCCAGCTGGATGACCACCACGCCCACGCCGGTGTAGCCCTGAGTGGCCATGTAGTGGCTGAAATCGAAGCCGTTGTCGTAAAATGGGTTTGTGTAGGTGCCGTCCGCCGCCTTAGTGCAGTAGTCAGAGGCTTTCCACCCGGCCCGGCCCTCGTGTTTGGCCGGAGCCGTGCCACGTGTCCCGAGCAGCGTTAGCGCACCGCCCGCGGCGGAAAAGCAGCTCAGCAGCTTCTTGCAGATGTAGCCGCCCTGGGTCACGGTGCTATCGCCGATGACCAGCGCCGAAGCGGTAACAGCCTTGTTGTCTACGGCGATGATCGTGCACGTGCCGCTTGCCAGCAGGCTGTAACCAGAACTGTACACTTTCCACTGCAGCGGATACGTCCCGGCTGCATTGGCCGTTACGGACAGATGATCGTCATACCGCCGTGTGGTCAGCCCACCGACTGAGCCGCACCAAAAAATGGCGTTCTGCCGGGAAATCACATTGGCGTAGTAGATACTGAATTCGCCACCGGTCAGGACCCTAACCACTGGGGGAATGGCCACGGTGATGGCCGGGTCGGTATCACCCGGGTCTCCTTTAGGTCCCTGCGGGCCGGTCGCGCCGGTATCTCCTTTGGGACCCTGGGGGCCGGTGGGGCCGGTATCGCCCTTGGGGCCTTGTGGTCCATTGCCACCGGTATCCCCCTTTGACCCCTGGGGACCGGTCGCGCCGGTGTCGCCCTTGGGACCCTTCAGTCCGGCCAGCGCCACCACATTGTCCCAGTTTTCCCCATCGCCGGAAAACTGGATGTATCCGTCCTCCACCCGCATGGACGAGACGGCCGGGTGCTCCGTCAGATAATCCGCCACCGCCTGGGCGACGCTCTCCGGCTGCACCGCAATCAGCTGATTGAGCTTTTCCGTGATCTGAGCATATACATCCTCCGCCGGATCCGCCGGAGCGCCGCCGGGGGTGGTGACGGACGGCAGCACTCGCAGATCCGCCGCCCGGCTGGTGTGCAGGTCCCCGGCGTACAGGCCCACGGACGCCCACCCCGGTGTGCTGAGCACCGGCAGGGCCGCCGTACTACCGGTGAACACCACGTCCTGATAGGTGCCGTCTGCCAGGTTCACCCGCATGGTCTTGGTGTCGTAAGGCGTCCATTCCTGGTCCAGGTCCCACACCACCGTGTAGTCGCTGTTGCCGCAGATCACGGTCCCCGTGCCTCCGGCCCGCTTGTCCCGAATTTTGATCTTGATTTCAGGCATTTGCTTCATCTCCCTTCGGATACGCCCCCACGCGGCGGAAAAGTTGCATCCTGTGTTGCTGTTTCCGTTTTCGCTGACAGTTGACAGCATGGCCCTGCGATGCTACAGCTTCGCCCGCACCGGCGAGGACGCCGCCTATCTGGCCTTTGACATCCCCCTGGAGCAGGTGGAGCAGGGCCTGGCCGCGCTGAAAACCCTGGGCGTCGGCGGCTTCAACGTCACCATGCCCTGCAAGACCGCCGTGGCGGGGCTGGTGGACGAGCTGTCCCCCGCCGCCAGACTCATCGGCGCCTGCAACACCGTTACTGTCAGTCAGGACGGCAGGCTCACCGGCCACAAAACCGACGGCATCGGCTTTGTCCGCAATCTCCACGAAAACGGCGTGGAGGTCCGGGGCAAGCGTCTGGTGGTGCTGGGCGCAGGCGGCGTGGCTACCGCCATCTGTGTGCAGGCCGCTCTGGACGGCGCGGCGGAGATCGCCATCTTCAACCGTGATGACGAATTTTTCGCCAACGGACGGCACACCGTGGAGAAGCTGGCCCAGGCCGTGCCCGGCTGCAAGGCGTCCATTACCCCGCTGGAGGACGGCGCAGCCCTGGCCGATGCGGTGCGTCACTGCGACATCCTGGTAAATGCCACCCGTGTGGGCATGAAGCCCCTGGACGGCGAAACGTTGGTTGATCCCGCCCTGTTCCGCGCCGATCTGGTGGTGGCGGACACGGTGTATAATCCCTGTGAGACCCGGATGATCCGGGGAGCCAAGGCCGCAGGCTGCCAGGCCGCCGTGGGCGGCATCGGCATGCTGCTGTGGCAGGGCGTGGCCGCCTTCAGGCTGTTCACCGGCAAGGATATGCCCGCCCAGGAGGTCCTGGAGAAGTTCTTCTCCTACTCCTATTACCAGGCCCGGGCCAAGGGCGGCTTCGGCCTGATCACCATCGAGTCCACGGTGGAGAAGGACAGCGAGCTGGGCGGTAACTTCCGCATTGCCTCCTATCCCACCGGCAAGGGGCAGATCTCCGAGGCCATCCGCTCCATGATCGTCCGGGCGGAGCAGGCCGGGGTGAACATCCGGCTGAACACCGAGGCCACGGAGGAGCCCCTGCGGGCCCTGGCTCCCGACGCCGTGATCCTGGCCACCGGCTCCGTGCCGCTGGTACTGCCCATTCCGGGGCTGGCCGACTGCGGCTATGTCACCGCTCAGGACCTGCTGCTGGGCAAGACCGCCGCAGGCAGGCGCGTCCTGGTGGTGGGCGGCGGCATGGTGGGCTGTGAGGCCGCCGAGTATCTGGCTGAGCGGGGCCATCAGGTGGCCATCGTGGAGATGAAGGACGTCATCGCCGCCGACGTGACTCCGGAAAACCGCCGCTATATGTTCCGGAACTTCGAGGAGAACCATGTGCTGCTGCAGCCCGGCGCCAAGGTGACCCGGTTCTATGCCGACGGCGTGGACTACGCCCTGGCAGACGGCACCGCCGGTTCCCTGCGGGGTATGACACCGTTGTGCTGGCCATGGGCTCCCGGTCTAACGCCGGGCTGAAGGAGACCGCCGGGAAGGTGACCGGTCAGGTACTGGTCATCGGCGAGGCCGCCAAGGCCCCCGGCAATGCCGTTCTGGCCACCGGCGACGCCCTGGAGGCGGCGCTGGCCATCTGAGGCCCACAGAACCGGCAAATTATGACGTGCTGTGTCTTGGAGCGCAGCGGAAAGGAGTCGTCCAAAATGGTGGAAAATCCCAACAGAAAAGTGGAGAAGCTGCTGCCGGAGGAGCGGCTGGGAGGCAATGGTCTCTTTGCCCGCATTACTGTTTTCCCCGGCAGGGAGATCAACTATCATGAGCACCACGGCGAAACCGAAACCTATCACATCATCGCCGGCGAGGGCGTATACAGCGACAACGGCGCGGAGCGTGCCATTCACGCCGGTGACACGTTTTTCTGTGACGATGGCGGCGGACACGGCATCCGCAACACCGGGGCGGATGATCTGGTGATCATCGCGCTCATTATCAGGAAGTGAAATTTGATATGGCAGGCACAAAAGGCACGCAAAAGCGTGCCTTTTGTGCTGAGACTGGCTCTTTGACAGACAGAAAAAAGTCCGCGAAATCCCATGATTTCGCGGACTTTTTTTCATGCTGTACCACTGTAGATTTTCGAGTTTTTCCTGAAAACACTGCACAGTTGGTATCGTCACGGTCAAGCGGTGCGGTTTAGGTTTCTTGCTTGTGTTCTTCAAGCTGCAGCAACCTGTGATCTTCCGTCAACACCTTCATCTGGCTGATGGCGATGGCGTTGAGCTTTGCCAGACGCTCCGCCTGCGGGATTCCTTCGTTGATGAACACCGCATTCAGGTTCTCCAGATTGGACAGGCACACGAGCTGCGAAACGTTGGCATAGTCGCGGATGTTGCCTTTGAACTCCGGATGGGCATCGCGCCACTCTTTGGCCGTCATACCAAACAGCGCCATATTCAGTACATCGGCTTCGTTGGCATAGAGCAGAGAAATTTGCCGCGCAGACAGCTCCGGCGGAATAAGATTTTCCTTGATGGCATCTGTGTGAATGCGGTAATTGATCTTGGCAAGGTTGCGCTTGATGTCCCAACCGAGCTGTTTTAATTCTTCAGACTTGAGCCGCTCGAACTCTTTGATGAGGTATATCTTGAATTCGGGACTGATCCACATACCGAACTCAAAGGCGATGTCTTTATATGCGTATGTCCCGCCGTACCGTCCGGCTTTGGCTCTGAGACCAATTGCGTTGGTTTTTTCTACCCATTCTTTTACGCTGAGCTTGTAGCTGTTTAAGCCAGCCTGACTTCTAATTGTGGCAAATTCGCCATAATTAAAATCGGGGTAGTGTTTTTTTGATTTTTTTTGCAAAAATAATCCAGACCGCCCTATCGGCGGTCTGGATTATTGCTTATCTTAATGAGATTACGGATAAGCCAGAGGTTTTGATTTTAAGCCTTGCCGCCGTTATGCAGTCTTCATATCTTGACTATTGCCATTTAACGGCTGGTAAAAAAAGGCTGTGGGCCACCCAGATGGGCTCCGCTTTCTGGATCAGCTCCGTGGTCGGAGGCCACCACAATCTCATGCTCAGACGCCAACAGCCGGGAGAGCACCCGATCATCGACCCGGCGCAGGAAAGTCTCCTTTTCCGCCGAATCGTGGCGATGGGCCGCTTCATCCGCCCCGTTGATATGCAGCAGCACAAAGGGGCAGCGTTCCGCCGCTCGCAGGGCTGCCTCTGTCTTGGCGTCCAGATCCGTATCCACATCGCCAGTAGCCCCCTTTACCGGGAAAAGCTCCATGTGCAGCAGCCGGGCAATCCCCTTTACCAACTCCTTGCCGCAGATCACGGCGCTCTTCTGGGGAAATGGCGGCAGTGCTGCCGGAACAGACTGTCCCCACAGAAGCATACATCGTTCTTTCGTCAGCAGTCTTTCAAAGGCATGGCGCAGTACCAAGCTTCCCTGCGGGCACAGTGCCCGCTGCCCGCCGGAAGGAATCTGCGTTACAATGTTATTCACAGTATGCGCCATGTGGGGAAATACCAGCAGTGCCTGATAGCCGCCCAGCCGATAATAGGTAAATGCAGGATCCTCTACCTTTGCCGGGGTACAGCAAGGCATGGTACAGCAGCCCTCTCCATCCAGCGTGTAGCAGCTACCCCGCAGCAGCAGGTCATCGGGCCGGACGGGGATTCCGGCCCCCAGCGCCTCTACATAGCCTCGGAGATGTACCGGCAGATCCGTTACCCCCAACAGGCGCAGTACGCAGTGCAGTGTTTCCGGTGGGAAGCCGCCGCAGGTATCCACATACCGCACAGAACCCATGGACGCCAGATGGCCATATCGCTCCACCTGAAAGTGGGGATCCGTCATGCCGTCAATCACGCATAATATCCTGCTCAAGTCTCTCCCCCTTTTTCCATTGGAACTTGTTTCGTTATACTTCCCGGCGCAGCACCCGGTAGACAAAGGACATATCCAGTCCGCCGCGTACCACATCCGCCAGCAGGTCGTACTGCCGTTCCTTGTAGCCGCAGGCGTCAAAGGTTGCCAGTGCGTCAAAAGACACGCCCTTTCTGGCGCACAGTGCTTTCAGGATCGTATCCGTGATGCCCGGCGCGTCAAAAATGCCGTGGACATAGCTGCCGTATACGTTTCTGCTGCCGGTGAGGGCGGGCATCTGCTGCTGACTGCGGCCCATGTGGATCTCGTACCCCTCGTAGGCGAGTCCGTTCAGGCCGGAGAGCATTCCCTCCACACCGTGAAAGACGCCTTGCGTCTGGGTCTGCACCTTTTCACCCCGAAATTCGGTGTCCATCTCCAGCAGACCCAAACCGTTGATCTCCGTGACACCGGCGGCCTCCACATGCTCCGGGTCGGACACGGTGCGCCCCAGCATCTGATAGCCGCCGCAGATGCCGAAAACCAGCGTGCCGGCGTCAGCCGCCTTCAAAATGGCCGCCTCCAGACCGGACTGCCGCAGCCACCGCAGGTCGGCAATGGTGCTCTTGGTACCCGGCAGCAGGATCATGTCCGGCTGGTGCAGGTCACTCACCTGATCCACATAGCGCAGCGACACGTTTCCGTAATGTTCGAAGGGGCTGAAATCCGTGAAATTGGAGATGCGCGGCACACGGATTACCGCGATATCCAAGAGCTTTCGCTCTTTGGAGCGGTCAAACCGCTCGGTCAGGCTGTCTTCATCGTCGATGTCTACGTGGGCGTAGGGGATGACCCCCGCCACCGGGATGCCGCACAGCTGCTCCAGCGTCTTCAGTCCCGGCTCCAGAATGGCCCGGTCACCCCGGAATTTGTTGACCACCACGCCCTTGATGCGGCGGCGCTCGTCCTCCTCCAGCAGTGCCACCGTACCGTAGAGCTGGGCGAACACGCCGCCCCGGTCGATGTCGCCTACCAGCAGCACCGGCGCGTCCACCAGCTTGGCAAGGCCCATATTGACGATATCATCCTGCTTGAGGTTGATCTCCGCAGGGCTGCCTGCCCCCTCAATGACGATCACGTCATACTCTGAGGTCAGACTGTTGTAGGCCTCCAGCACAGCGGGGATGTAGTCCCGCTTGCGGTGGAAGTACTCCATGGCCTGCATATTGCCCCGCACCTGTCCGTTGACGATGACCTGACTGCCCACGTCGGTGGTGGGCTTGAGCAGGATGGGATTCATGCGGGTGTCCGGCTCGATCCCGGCGGCCTCTGCCTGCACTACCTGCGCCCGGCCCATCTCGCCGCCGTCCTTGGTGATGAAGGAGTTCAGCGCCATGTTCTGGCTCTTGAACGGTGCCACGCGGTAGCCGTCCTGCTTCAAAACGCGGCAGAGTCCCGCCGCCAGCAGGCTCTTTCCCGCATTGGACATGGTCCCCTGAATCATAATATTCATTGCCATAGTGATTTCTCCTTGCAGAATTGCCGGATGGCCGTTATCAATGCTTCATTTTCCCCGTGAGGCCTCACCGCAATGCGATACCACCCGTCACCCAGCCCGTTGTAATTCCCACAGCCACGGATGGCGATACCCTGCTGCAGCAGGCCCTCCCGCAGCCCCAGCGGCCCACGGAACAGCAGGTAATTGGCATGGGACGGGCATACCCAGAAGCCCAGCGCCGTCAGGTTATCCGTGAGCCACCGCCGCTCCGTGTGGACGAGGGACAGCGTCCTTTGCAGGAAGTCCCGCTCCGCCAGCGCCGCCACACCGGCACTCTGGGCCGGCGAGGACACGTTCCACGGCGGGGACGCGGCCGCCATGCGGTGCAGCAGCGCATTGTCGGCGCACAGGCAGTACCCCAGCCGGATGCCCGCCATGCCGTAGCTCTTGGTGAATGCCTTCAGGATCAGCAGCTCCGGGTGCGCTGCCAGAAGGGACTTGGCGCTGACGCCGTCCTCCGTGAGATCGAGAAAGCACTCATCCAGAAACAGCCGCGCCCCTTGTGCCGCGCAGTATTGCAGGATCTGCTCCAGCAGAGGGAGCGGGATCAGCCGCCCGGTGGGGTTGTTGGGGTTACAGAGGAATACCACCTCCGGTTTTTTTCCCTCTAAGAAGGACAGAAACCTCTCGTCCAAATCGAAATTCTGCGCCTGATGCAGGAAATACCGCTCTACGCGGCAACCCACCTGCGCCAGTCCCGCCCCATATTCCACAAAGGTGGGGGCCAGTTCCACCGCCGTCCGGGGCCGCAGGGCGGCGCAGTATGTGTAGATCAGGTCTGCCGCGCCGTTTCCGCAGAGAATATAGGACGCCGGCACCTGCTCATGGCCCGCGATAGCCTGCACCAGCCGGCGGCAGTAGGGGTCGGGGTAGCGGTGCAGCCGGGGCAGAGCCCGGCACACCGCCTCCAGTACGCCGGGAGGCGTACCCAGGGGGTTGGTGTTGGCGGAAAAATCCAGCGTGATACCGCCGCCGTATACATCGCCGCCGTGTTGATTTTTTGTTTGATACAGCATCTATGTCTCCTTCATAGTGCAAAGGGCAGCTTGACCCCGCAGCTCAAAAGCAGGGTGAGGATCGCTGTGACGGTCATCAGGCGGCACACACGGGGGATGTCCTCGTGGGTGATCTCCCGCGATGCGTCGCCGATATACTCCTTTTTGTGCAGTACACCGTGGTACCACGCATCCCCGGCCAGACGCAGGCCCAGAAGCCCGGCGCAGACGGATTCCGTCTGGGCCGAGTTGGGACTGGCGTGCTTCCGGTGGTCGCGGCGGAAGATCCGCCAGCCCGCTGAAATATTCAGTCCCATCAGGCCGCCCGCCGTCAGCATCAGCAGGGCGGACAGCCGCGCCGGGATATAATTCACCACATCGTCCGCCTTGGCGGGTACAAGACCGATGTTCTTATAGGGCGGCTCCACATACCCCAGCATGGAGTCCATGGTGTTCACTGCCTTGTAGAAAAATCCCAGCGGCGCGCCGCCGATGGCCAGAAACAGCAGCGGCGCCACCACGCCGTCGGAGGTGTTCTCCGCCACCGTTTCCACGGCGGCACGGGTCACGGCGGCATCGTCCAGCCGGTCGGTATCCCGCCCCACGATCATGGAAACAGCATGGCGGGAGGCGGCCAAATCCCCGCTTTCCAGCGCGTCATAGACCTTCATGCTCTCGTCCCGCAGGGACTTGACGGCCAAGATCTGCCAGCACATCACGCTTTCCAGCGCCAGACGCAGCCACGGGCTGACCAGACCGCTCAGCCACAGCAGCAGAGCCGGGACGGCGGTGGATACGATGACCACCGCTCCCCACAGGATGGCGCCCGCCGCCCGCTCACCGGAGGGCGTTTTGGGGCATATGCACCGCAGCCCCCGCTCCAACACACTGATACATTTTCCAATCAGAACTACCGGATGGGGAAAGCCGTGGGGGTCGCCCACCAGAAGGTCTATGCAAAAGCCGATAACAAGTGCCGCAAGCGACCACATCATGCCGTTTCTCCTCCGCCCTGCATCGTAAAAATATAAATGGGATTTTGTCCGCTCATCAGGTGATAGCTTCCGGCTTTTCTGTCCCGCGCTGCTTGCAGGGACACCACCTCCGTCTCCGCAAAGGGGAACGCCGGCAGGCAGTCCGTCAGTTCAGCCACGGACTCCAGCGAAACGGCCGTGGCCACGATGCGGACATGAGGATTTTTTGCCAGCAGCAGCGCCACGATCTCGTGCATATTGCCGGCACTGCCGCCGATGAATGCGTGAGTGGGGGCTGGCAGACCGACGCAGGCCTCCGGCGCGCTGCCGCAGACCACCTGTAAGTTTTCCAATGCAAACCGATTACGGTTTTGCCCCAGCAGCGCTGCGGCATCCTCTCGCCGCTCTACGGCGCAGACAAGCCCTTGCTTTGCCTGTAAGGCCATTTCCACCGACACTGAGCCGGTACCGGCGCCGATGTCCCAGCAGACGCTCCGCTCCGTCAGCCGCAGCTTGGAAAGGCACACCGCCCGCACCTCACTTTTGGTCATGGGAACCACGGGCATTCCCTCCGCACTGCGGAGAAAGGCGTCATCCGGCAGACCCGGTGTGACCACCGCGTCGGGATGGGGGTTTTCGATAAGCGCCACGCTCAGAGGGGCATAGACACCATCCGTCAGTTCCGACGCCGTGCCGCGCACGATGCGCTCATCTGGGTAGCCCAGCCGCTGGCCCACATACACAGAGACATGGCCCAGATCACCCTCTGTCAGCGTACGGCACAGATCGTTGATGCCGCGCTCGCCGCCTACCAGTGCAAAGAGGCGGCTGGTTGCCCGCACCTCCGGCAGAATGTTGTGCTGCCGCCCGTGGAGACTCACCACCCGGACATTCTCATAGGAGGTCCGGAGCCGGGCGCACAGATAGGACAACGAGCTCAAACCCGGCAGCACCGCCGTGTCGCAGCCCTCCAGCAGGGGCAGCAGCTTTTTCGTGCCGCTGAAGAAGCCGGTATCGCCGGACATGACCACCGCGAAGCGGCGGTACTCCCAGTGGGTGCGGATAAAGTCCGCAATATCCTGCGGCGCAATGGCGTCGCAGGTGTGCTGTCCCGGCCGCGCCACAGCCTCCAGCATCCGTTTTGCACCGATGAGACAGTCCGCCGCCTCAATGGTTTCACTGACCTCACGGGTCATAGCCTCCCGGCTGCCGGGGCCGATGCCGACGATCCGCACCTGCGGCCGGACGGTGCAGCCAAACCGCTTACACAGCACATCCAGCACCGCCGCAAAGGGAAGCCCCTCCCGCTGAGGCGGGCGGCCAATGACCACCAGACCTGCGCCCGCCTTCCGGGCGGCGGATGCCTTAGCGGGAAAGCCGCCTGCTTCGCCGCCGTCCTTGGTCACCATCCATGCGGCGTCGGCAAACCGCAGTGTGGCCAGATCCATCTCCTCGGAGAAAGGCCCCTGCATGGCGATGATATGGGCGGCCTTCAGCCCTGCTGCGCGGCAGGCCTCCAGCGAGGCATCCATGGGCAGCACCCGGGCGTATACCCGCTGGGTAAAATCGGGGATGCCGCTATACGCCGCCAGTTCCTTACTGCCGGTGGTCAGCAGGATATTGCCTCGCGTTCTCTCCAGAAATGCGGCGGCCGCCGCCGCATTCTCCACGCAGACCACATCCTCCGTCTGTTCGGAGGATTGCCGCAGCAGGCGCAGATACTCCGTCTCCGTTTCCCGACAGGCTGTGCAGATGCTCTCGGTGATGGAGGTGGCATAGGGGTGGGTAGCGTCGATGACCAGATCGAACCGCATCCTTTGCAGCATCCGGATGATGTCCTCTACCGGGATGCGTCCCGCCAGAATCGTAATGTTTTCCGCCTCCGGCAGCAGCGTTTCACCGTACTCCGTGGCCACGCATACCGTAGCCTGCACCGGCTGTCCGGCCAGGAATTCCACCAGCTCCCGGCCCTCCGTGGTGCCGGCAAACACGCAGATATTACACATTGCGGTATCCTCTGGGTGTGACCAGTTGACCGGCCACCGTTTTGACAACGGCGCTGCCGATCAGCACGGTGCAGAACATATCCACCTCCGCCTCCCGCAGCTCTGCAAGCGTCAGGATGCGGCTGCTCTGCCCCTCACGGCCAATATTGCGCACGATGCCGCACAGCCGCTCTCCCGGCAGACGGCGCAACAGGATATCGCAGGCCCGCTTCAGGTGGTCGGGTCTGCCGTGGCTGGCGGGGTTGTACAGGGCGATGGTCAGATCCGCCGCCGCCGCGCAGTCCAGCCGCTTTTCGATGGTTTCCCACGGCGTCAGCCGATCGCTGAGGCTGATGACCGCAAAGTCGTGGGTCAGCGGCGCACCCAGCACCGCTGCGGCGCTGCAAGCCGCCGTCAGACCAGGCACCACCTGAATTTCAGGCTCCTGCGCCTCGCCCCGCAGCTCATAGACCAGCGCCGCCATGCCGTAGATGCCGCTGTCACCGGAGCAGACCATGGCAACGGTCTTACCGCTGCGCGCCAGCTCCAGCGCCAGCTGGCAGCGCTCGGCCTCCCGTGTCATGGGGGTGGAGTGAAGCTCCTTGCCGGGGTAGCGATCCCGCACCAGATCCACATACACCGGGTAGCCTACGATGGCGTCACACGCCCGCAGGGCGGTATCCGCCCGAATGGTCATATCCTCATAGCTGCCCGGCCCGATACCTACTACAGTTACCTTACCCAAAGCGCACCTCCCAATGCTCCGCCGCAACGGCGACGGTCACGCCGTCCCGCGCTGTTTTTTGTACGATCAGTTTTTCGGCATCCAGCAGCGCCGCCCGCTCACAGACATTGTCCACGCCGGTAACGGAGCAGACGAAGTCGGAGGGAGTGAAGTCACCCGCCACATCCCGCAGCTGCTGCGCCGTGTAAAAATGCACCGGCCAGTTGTTTTTCTCACAGGCGGCCAGCAGGCCTGCCTCGTCCTGCTTCAGGTCGATGGAACAGACGCCGCAGATGGCCGCCGTGTCCAGCCCATTTTCCGCGAACACTGTCTGCACCGCACGCACCACCGCCTCGGCGGAGATGCCCCGTCGGCAGCCTACACCTACCCGCAGTACGCGAGGGATAAGCCGCAGGGTGCGGGCGAAGTGTGCCTTTGTGCGCCAGCCAATGAAAACGCCCAGCGGGCCACTCTCCCCGGCAAACGTACCCTCCGGCAGGGGGGCGGGCAGAGAAAACTGGCTGCAAAGGGGGATATCCTCCTCTAAGATCGCCGCCGAAACCGCCTTGGCAAGCCCCATGTCGGAGATGGCGCAGCCGTGTCGGGCAGCCCATGCGTCCACGGAAAATTTGCCGCGGACATCGGTGGCGGTGGTGACTACCGCCGTGGCCCCCAGCTTTTCCGCCAGCTCCACCGCCAGCGCGTTGGCGCCGCCGATATGGCCGGAGAGCAGGGGGATCACAAACCGTCCCGCCTCGTCGATGCAAACCACCGCCGGGTCGGTTTTTTTGCTTTTGACATAGGGGGCGATCTCCCGCACGGCGATGCCGCAGGCCCCCACGAAGATCAGTGCGTCCATGGAGGAAAAGCACGCGCCGTACACCGCCTTGTCCAGCGGCAGAAAGCCCGGTTCCTCAAACCGCTCCATGGTGTAGCACACGAACACTGCCTCCGGGAGCGCTGTCATCACCCGCCGCGCCGTGGCGCAGCCGCCCCGGCTGAAGGCAAACAGGGCGGCTCTCATTGCGCCCCCTTGCGGAACTCTGTTGTAAAGTTGGGGTGATACAGCAGCGAGCGCAGATAGGTGTCACCCAGACAGTTGCCCACCACGATCAGCGAGGTCTTGGTCAGACCGTTGCCCGTCACCGTCTCGTGGAGCGTCCCCACGGTGCAGCGGAAGATATGCTCCTCCGGCCAAGTAGCCTTGTAGACCACCGCCGCCGGGGTGTCAGCGGTATAGCCTCCCGCCAGCAGCTGGGCTTGCAGCAGTTCGGTCAGTGAGGTGCTGAGAAACAGCACCATGGTGGCCTGATGGGCCGCCAGCGAGCGGATGGACTCCCGCTCCGGCACCGGGGTGCGGCCCGGGGCGCGGGTGATGATGACGGTCTGGCTCACATCGGGCAGGGTGTACTCCGCCCGCAGCGCGGACGCTGCGCCGCAGAAGGCGCTTACGCCGGGGCAGACATCGTAGACAATGTCCCGCTTTTCCAGCTCGTCGAACTGCTCCCGCACCGCACCATAGATGCTGGAATCCCCCGTGTGCAGACGCACCGTGGTCTTTCCCTCCGCCTCCGCTTTCTCGATGAGGGCGATAACCTCCTCCAGCGTCAGCTTGGCGCTGTCGTGGATCTCGCAGCCCTCCCTGGTGTAGTCCAGCAGCGCCGGATTCACCAATGAGCCGGCGTAGATCACCACGTCGGCCTCGCCCAGCAGCTTGGCGCCTCGGACGGTGATGAGGTCGGCAGCGCCGCTGCCCGCTCCCACAAAATGTACCATTGTCAGTCCTCCTTTATCCGGCGCAGCAGCTTGGATGCGCCCTTCGTCTCACAAAGATAGCCATATTCCTTGGAAAAGAGGATGGCTCCCGTCTCTATATCACTGCATTTATAGTGCATCATGTCGTCAATGCGCCCGGCCAGCCGGTGCAGCACTGCGTCATAAAGTCCCTGCTCCTTCAACAGCCGCAGGGCGTCGTCACAGGTGGCGCAGCAGAGCATCTCCGCCGCCGCACCGCCTTGCAGCCCCTCTGCGGCGGCACAGGCCGTCAGGATGTCCATGCGGCAGTCGCCGTAGCGGGAGTGGGTGTTCCACATACCGCCCGCCAGCTTTACCAGCTTGCCGATATGACCGATGAGCAGCGCCCCTCTGAAGCCCAGCTCCCGGCATATCTCCAGCGCGTCGCCGATGAAGTTGGAGGTCATCACCGCCGTGGCGGGGTCGATGCCCATGGCACCCTTGATATAGTCCGCGCCGTAGTTGCCGGGGGCCAGCAGTACATAATCCGCGCCGCCCTCCCGCCGCTGCCGCAGCTCTACATGGATGGTGTCCACCAGCGCCTGCTCGCTCATAGGCTCTACGATCCCCGTGGTGCCTAAGATGGAGATGCCGCCCTCGATGCCCAACCGGGGATTGAAGGTCTTTTTCGCCAGCGTCTCGCCATCGGGAGCGGAGATCACCACATACAGGCCGCCGGTGTATCCCAGCAGGCCGCAAACCTCCTCCACATTTTCCCGGATCATCCGGCGGGGCACAGAGTTGATGGCCGCCGCGCCCACCGGCTGGTCAAGACCCGGCTTGGTTACCCGGCCCACGCCCTGTCCGCCGTCGATGACAATGCCAACAGTCTCTGTTTTCCGCACCTCGGCATAGATCAGGGTGTCACGGGTGATATCCGGGTCATCGCCGCTGTCCTTCCGGATGGCGCAGCGCACACAGTCCGGGGACAGATAGATGTCCTCCACCGCCAATGCCAGCTCCATGCCCTTGGGTGTCAGCAGGCGGATGGACTCCTTTTTGCTGCCGCTCAGCAGCATCCATGCGGCGGCCTTGGCCGCCGCCGCGGCACAGGAGCCGGTGGTGTAGCCCAGACGGAGCTTTTTTCCGTCCCGTATGATAAATTCCTTCATAACCTACCGCCTGATCTGGTAGAGCATGGCGTTGCAGATGGCCGCCGCCACGTTGCTGCCGCCCTTGCGGCCCCGGGACACGATGTAGGGGGCGGCAGCGGCCTCGATGATGCGCTCCTTGCTTTCCACCACATTCACAAAGCCCACCGGTACCCCGATGATGAGGGCGGGACGGAGCTTGCCGGCCTCCATCAGCTCCTCCAGCGAAAAAAGTGCCGTAGGGGCGTTGCCGATGGCGAAGATGCAGGGCTTAGGCAGGGCTGCCGCCCGCTCCATGGATACAAAGGCACGGGTCACGCCCCGCTCCTTAGCCTCCGCCGCCACGTCCGCGTCCGACATGAAGCAGTGTACCTCTCCGCCCAGCGAGGCGAGGATCGTCTTATTGATCCCGGCCTTGACCATCTGGGTATCGGTGACGATGTCGCAGCCCGCCCGTAGAGCGGCGATGGCCTTTTGCACCGCGTGGCCGGAAAAGGTCAGATTGTCCACATAGTCAAAATCCGCCGTGGTGTGGATGACCCGTTTGATGACCAGCTCGTTTTCCGGGTCCAGCCGCCGGTCGCCCAGCAGCTCGGTGATGATGGCGAAGCTGCGCTTCTCGATATCCATAGGCTTCATTTGCTCCATCATAGCCTCTCCTTTCTGCAAGCCGCCAAAAAGCGCTGTGCCATGACGGGCTTGGCGTAAAAATGGAAGTGGGGGAAGCCCGCGTACAGCGTATCGGTGGCGTGTACGCAGGTCCACTGCTTTCCGGAGGGCTTTTCCGCCAGAAAAGCGCCGCCGGGCTGGGGGGTATCCCAGTGGTGAAATTCATGCATGGGTACCTGCTCTCCGGCGCGGCAGAGGAGATTGTCCTTCCGGGCCGTGGCGGTGATGTAGCCGAACCGGGTCAGCCTCCCCGTATCAAAGCAGTCCCCCGGCAGCGCACCCACCATGGCGCGGCCTGCGATGGACTGCGTCAGATACATGAAGCCGCCGCACTCGGCGATACAGGGCATCCCCGCGTATACAACGTCTCGGATTTGCCTGCGCAGGGCGTGGTTTTCCTCCAACTGCGCCGCGTAAAGTTCCGGGTAGCCGCCGCCTAAGTACAGCCCCTGTACACCGTCGGGAAGCCGTTCATCCGTCAGGGGGCTGAAGGGCACCAGCTCCGCGCCCAGCTGCCGCAGCAGGTCGAGACTGTCCTCATAGTAAAAGCAGAACGCCCTGTCCCGCGCCACGCCGATCCGCACCGGCGCGCCCTTTTCCGGCAATACCGGCGGCGTAAAGCGAAGCGGCGGCGCGGCAGCCGCAATTTCCAGCAGGGCGGCTATATCCAGCGTTTTTTCTGCCTCGGCCGCCAGCTTGCGCAGCTTCTCCCGCAGATCCGCCACCTCGTCCACTGTCACCAGCCCCAGATGGCGGCTCTCCAGCGTACACTCTGGCAGCCTGGGCAGATAGCCGCAGGCGCGGATGCCCAGCCGGCTTTCCAGCTCCCGCGCCAGCGCACCGTAGCTCATGGCACTGCACCCGTTGAGAATGACGCCCTGCACGTTGTTGTCCGGCGCGAAGTCCAGAAAGCCCTGCACCGCCGCCAGAACCGACAGCGCCGCGCCCCGGGCGTTGACCACCAGCACCACGGGGCTTTCGGATTCCCGCGCCACCTCGTAGGTGCTGGCGCGGGTGGAGGTGAGCCCCAGACCGTCATAATAGCCCATGACGCCCTCAATGACCGTCACATCGCACTCCTCACCATTGTGCGCCAGCAGATAGCGCATGGTGTCGGGGTCAAAAAAGAACGGGTCGAGGTTAGAGCTTTTCGCGCCGATGACCCGGCTGTGGAACATGGGGTCAATGTAATCCGGGCCGCATTTTGCCGCGCCTACCCGCAGACCCCGCGCTACCAGCGCCTGCAAAACGGCGCAGGTGACGGTGGTCTTGCCACAGCCGCTGTTGGTACCGGCCAGCACCAAGCGGGGGACTTTTTGCTCCATAGCGACCTCTCAATCCGCCACGATGGTGGCAAAATAGCTGATCTCCTCCGGCAGCTGCCGCAGGTCGGTGTAGATCTGCTCTGTCTCCAGTCCGCAGTCCGCCACCATACCGGCGTTTGCCGCCATACCGCGGCGCTCCAGCGCCGCCGCCGTCTCGTGGATGGCCTTGCCGGACTTCATGATGACCTTCGTTCCCGGCAGCGCCAGCGCACTGTCCAGATCGGCGCTGCCCGGCAGGATGTGGAGGGGCTCCTCCATGCGGGTGAGGCTGCGCCCCAGCCGCGCCGCCACGGCGCAGAAGCTGGTAACGCCGGAACACATCACCGTTTTAAACCCGTCAGAGCGGATGCGCTCCAGAATATAGTAGGCCGTGGCGTACACGGACACGTCGCCCAGATTGACCATGGCCACGTCCTGCCCGGCCGCCAGCGCCGTTTCGATGGCGGCAGCCGCCGTGCGGTAGCTGTCCTCCCGTACCGCCGCGTCACGCGCCATGGTGAAATCCAACGGCAATATGGTCTTGCCCTGCATATCCACAGCACCGGCGGCGATGTCCAGCGCCAGCATCCGCCCGGACTTCATCCGGGGAGCGGCCACCACGCCGCACTCCGTCAAGACCCGGCACGCCTGCCGGGTCAGCAGCTCCGGGTCGCCGGGACCCACGCTGACGGCGTAAAAAACACCTTGTTTTTCCATGATAGCACTCCTTACGGCACAAATTCCAGGCTGTCGAAGCAGGGGTCGTACTTCCCGTGCTCCATCCGGTACAGCTTTGCGATATACTCGCGGGTGAAAATCTCCTCCGGGGTGCCGATGCGGTCGATGCGGTCGCCCGCCACGCACACCACCGTGTCGGAAATGCGCTCCGCCAGCTCCAGCTCGTGGAGGGACAGCAGCACCGCCAGATCGTTCTCCCGCACCATGCGCTTGAGCACCGTCAAAAGCTCCAGCTTGTAGCGAATATCCAGAAAGCTGGTAGGCTCGTCCAGCACGATGATCTCCGGTTCCTGACACAGCGCCCGGGCCAACAGAATGCGCTGGCGCTGTCCGTCACTGATGGCGGAGAAGGGGCGGTCAGCAAACTCCATGCCGCCTACCTGCTCCAGAGAGCGCTCCACGATGGCCTGATCCTCCGGCTGCAGGATACCCAGCCGCCCGGTATAGGGGTAGCGGCCGCTGCTCACCACGTCCCGGCAGGTCATCAGCTCCGGCTCCATCCGGGCCGTCATCAAAATGGCCATGCGCCGGGCGATCTCATTGCGGCTGCGCTCCTCCATGGCCTTGCCGTCCAGAAACACTGTGCCGGACACCTTGGAGAGCTGGCCGATAATGGTTTTTAAGATGGTGGATTTTCCAGACCCGTTGGGGCCGATGAGCGTCACGATCTTGCCCCGCTGCACATGGAGGGCGACATCCTCGATCAGCGGCTTGCCGTGGTAGCCCACGGTAAGCGCCTTGGTTTCCAGATATGCTGCCATACTCACGCCGCCTTTCTGTGGATCATCATGTAGATGACGATGGGTGCGCCGAATACCGCCGTGACGGAGCTGATGCTCACCTCTGTGGGGGCAAAGGCGGTGCGGGCGACGAGGTCGCAGAACAGGCAGAACACGCCGCCGCCCAAGAAGCAGGCTGGGATCATACACAGCGGCTCCGCCGATTTGAACAGGGACTTCATCAGGTGCGGCACTGCGATGCCAACAAAGGAGATGGGGCCGGCAAAGGCCGTGACGCAGGCGGACAGCACACTGGACAACAGGATCAGCGCCGTCCGGAAGGCCCGCAGGGGGACGCCCATATTCTGGGCATAGACCTCTCCCAACTGGTACGCCCGGATGGGCTTGGAAAGCAGGAAGGTCAGCAGCAGCGTGATGCCGCAGACAACGGCCATAGTCTTTACGTTGTCCCAGCTCATGCCGGAGAAGGAGCCGAGAGACCAGTTGTGCAGATTCACGATGCTGGAATCGTCGGCAAAGGTCACGAGAAAATCCGTCAGTGCCGAGCAGATATAGCCGATCATCACGCCGCAGACCACCAGCAGGCTCATGCGCTTGACCCGCTGGGAGATCAGCAGCACGAAGCCCATGGATACCATAGCTCCCACGAAGGCCGCTGCGATGAGAATGGCGGAGGAGGTGGTCTTGCCACGGCTCAGCAGCACCAGCATGGCCACGCACACCGTCATCTTTGCGCCGGAGGAGATGCCCAGCACGAAGGGGCCTGCGATGGGGTTGTGGAAGAAGGTTTGCAGCAGATAGCCGGACAGGGACAGCGCCCCGCCCAGGATCAGCGCCGACAGGAGCCGGGGCAGACGGATCTTTACGATGATCTGGCTCTGGGTAAAGCCAACATCGCCCCCCAGCAGGATCCGCCATATCTCAGACGCGGAAAGAGAAACGCTTCCCGCGAAGATATTCCAAATCAAAAATGTGAATAAAAGCAGGAGGAGCAGCAAGAAGCTTCCCCAGATGCGAAGTGTTCGGTTTCTCTTCATGCCGCTCCTCCTTATGATGTAAAAAATGCTCACTTCATCCGTGTCAGAAAGTGAAAAGCCGTATCCGGCGCGTCGTTCAACGCATGGTTCACGTCCAGAATGAGATCGCTCAGCTCCAGCGACTCCTGATAGAAGTTTTTGGTCAGGCACCACACATTACCGCTCTTGACGGCCTTGAAGTCGGCCATCAGTGGATCCAGTGCCACCAATTCGTCCAGCGTGTGCAGCTCGCCATCGATGATGCTGTTGTAGATCAGCACATCGGCGTCCACTGCACCGTGGTAGAAGGATTCCATCTGAATGTTGACGGTGGACTGGGCGTTGTCCTCCGCCGATTCATCGAAGGAGACATAGTCTCCGCCTGCGATGGCAACGCACTTCGCCACATAGTCCGTGGACTTGCGGACGTTTACAGCGCCGCTGCTGGTGATGTAGAAAAACGCCACAGTCTTGCCGGTGGGCTGCTGCTCCAGTACGTCCGCCACGCTGTCCATCTTCTCATTAAACAGCGCCTCGGCCTCGTCCTCCTTGTCCAGCAGCGCCGCGTACAGCTTGATCCACTCCATCCGGCCCATGGGCTGGGTCTCGTAGCTGGATGTCTCCACCAGCACGGGGATGCCCAGCCGCTCCAGTTGCTCCAGCACCGCCGGAGAGTGATAGATCATGGTGTTTTCCACCGCCAGATCGCAACCCTGTGACAAGATCAGCTCATAATCCGGCTCGGAGTACTTGCCGGCGTATACCAGCGCTCCGCTGTCCATGGCGTCCTTGGCACGTTGGATATACCAGTCCGACTGCTTTTTGCCGCTGAGGGTGATGCACCCGACGGCGTCCAGCTTGTCGAAGTAGTCCATGGCGGCGGCCGCCACCAGATAGATCTGGTCCAGCGGCTGGTGCAAAACGGTGATGCCGGCGGGTACGCCCTCCGGTACCGCCGCGCCCTCCGCTACCAGCAGGTACACCCGGTCGTCGTGGATGGTAATGCGCTTGTAGCTCTCTCCGGCATACTCTACGGTAAACTGCTGGGCATAGCGCAGGGGCATGGTACGGTCAAAGACCAACTCATCCCACGATACGGAGACAGTTTGTCCATCGGTTTTGGCAGGGGCGTCTGCCGTGCCGCAGCCACAGAGGGACAGCATCAGCAGCAGCGCCAGTACCGCGGCGGTCAGCCGTTTCACTGGGCTGCCTCCACCACCGTGGTGGAATCAAAGGTCAGGGTGTACTCGATCTCGTGGGGGGTGCTCATAGCGGTGGTGTCGCCGATCACCGTCAGCGGGGTATCCAGCGCCCGCACGGGGATCTCGAAGGTGGAGCCGCCCTCGGTGGTGAGAACGTCATAGCGCTGGCCGTCCACCAGCATATAGTCGTACTTCTGGCTGCTCCACACGATGGTGGCGGTGGCAGCGCCGTTCTCCACCTTCAGGGTGCAGGGGGTCAGCACATGGGACTTACCGGAGCCACCCTCAAAGCCCACCTCAATGGTGTAAGTGCCGTCCGCCAATGCGATGGCGGCAGCGTCATCGCCGTCATCCTCCTTCAGAACAGGGTTGGAGACGGAAACCTTGTGGTCATACCACACGCCCTTCTTGCCGATGAGGGCCACGTCGAACTCCTCGTCCAGTGCGGGCACGGGGATATCAAAGCCGTTGACCGTCTCGGTCAGGCCATCGGGATAGGTGACGGTGTCCTTGGTGGGCTGCAGCAGCACGGCGCCGTCCTTCTGGGCATCCTCCTTCAGACCGGGGAACAGGTTGACGATGCTGGTAGAGGCGAGGCTGACGTGGATGGTCATCTGGCCGTCCTTCACGGTCAGCACGCCCTTGCCGTCGCAGGTCTCGTTGGCGTGGAACATACTGCTGTCGGTGTTGAAGTCGGCGGTGTATACGCCGTCCGCCAGAGCGGGCTGGTCGGGCTCCTCGTTGCCGGGGGCATCGGTCTGCTGCTGCCCGCAGCCCACCAGCAGCGCTGTCATCATCAGAGTGGCCAGCAGAAACGAAAGAATTTTTTTCATGGTAAAGTCCTCCTTGCTTTGAAAAAAGGCTCCGAGGCGATGGTATACCGCCCCGGAGCCCGTTCAGTCCTTGTTACGCGATGGCGTCGATAGCCGCCTTGGTGTGGGCGACATACAGCGCGTGGATGGCATCGATACGGCCCAGACCGGAGATCTGGCAGTTCACGGTGAGACCGGCGGCCTCAAACATGGTCTTCCAGGAATCCTCGTCCGCACCGGCCATGTCGTTGTTGGCGTGGTCGCCCGCCACGACCATCAGGGGACGCAGCACCACGGTGGTGTAACCGGCTTCCTTGACAGCTGCGATCACGGCCTCGCAGGAGGTATCCTCAGGCTCGCCCTCCACGGTGCCGATGAACACGTTCTCATAGCCCAGCTTGTCCATCTGGGTGGCCATCTGGCTGTAAGTGACCTTCGCCACGTGCGCCGTACCGTGACCCATCAGCACATAAGCCACACCGGCCTCCTTGGCGGCGGCGGTGGACTCGTAACCGCTCTCGCTCAGAGCAGCGGCGACGACGGCCTTGGCAACGGCTTCCTTATCGGTGTTGATGACGGTGGCGTCGCTTCCCACCTCACCCAGCATGGGCTCGGCGATCTCAACGGACTCGAACTTGTCACGAACCTTGTCAATGGCGGCGCACATCTCATCGTACTCAGCACCGTGCATCAGATGGGTGGGCTGCACCACCAGCTGCTTCACGCCGTTGGCGACAGCGCGCTCCAGAGCCTGCTCCATGTTGTCGATCTTCTCGCCGTCACGGGCCTGGATGTGGTTGATGATGATCTGAGCGGTGAAGGCGCGGCGCACGGACCAATCGGGGTTGGCCGCCTGCAGGGCGTCCTCAATGCTCTTGATGTCGGCTACGCGGCTGTCGTTGAAGGAGGTGCCGAAGGACACCACCAGCAGCTCCTTCTCGCCGATCTCGTCCTGGTTGCGGGGATCGTCCTTGGACGCGTCACCGGTGTCCAGACCGAAATAGTCGGGGCTGGCCTCCTCACCCTCCACCAGTGCCTTCTGGGCATCGGTCAGGGCGTCCCAAGCGGCCTTGGCGGCCTCGCACTGGGCATCGGTCTCCTCGGTGCGCTCCTGCACGTAGATGGCGTCGATGAGGGCGGCGACCTTATCGGCGGCGGCCTTGTCGGTCTCCTCGGTGTTCACGTCGTTGTTGTCCTTGTTGCCGGCATTGTCCTTGTTGCCGCAGGCGGTCAGCATGCTCATCAGCATCACAGCCGCCATCAGAAAGGCAAGTGCTTTCTTCATGGTTGATCTACCTCTTTCCAAATATTTGTTCTGAAAGAAATATAAAAGCGGCTGTGTTTTACACAGCCGCCCTCGGAGCTTCTTACTACATATACATCCGTGCGGCGCTCCGCGACGGATCATAAGTTTGTAGGAAAACCAACCCGTTGGCAGCAGGTTTGAGATTCCACACAGAGGCAGGTCTCCTGACTTCGTTCGTCACGGCATTGCCCTTCCCAGTTTCCCAGTGGATTGCAAGGCCGCTCCCGTACACAGTGACTGCATCGCTCCGGATTCTCACCGGATTCCCTTTTCACCCGCCTTGCGGTGGACACCTTGGCGCTACAATTTTATATTGTTTCAGACAGCCCACATTATAACACACATCGGAAAAGAGTCAACCGGAGAAATCGACAGTTTTCCCCGGTCGGCAGCCGCATTTCCCGGCGAGAATGCCCGAAAACGGGAAAGTGCCCGGCGGACACAGGGTCCGCCGGGCACTTTGGGCGTTCCGCAAGAGATTACTGCATAAACGTGCCCGCGATCATCTGGTCGATGTAGGCGAGGTACTTCTCCTGCACGTCGGCGGGAACAAGATCGCTCAGCGCGCCGGCAGAGAGGGTGTTGTTCTGCAGCGTGCCGTAGAGCGTCGCGCCGCCGAAGGTGCCGTCGATGACAGCCTGCATGGAGGCGACGATCATGGCGGAGTTGTCGGTGACCTGAGAGCAGATGATGCACTCGTTCTGGCCGAGGATGTCGGCAGGCTGGCCGATGTCGTAGATCTTGACTTCGCCCGCGGCGGCGTTGGCCGCGTCGATGGCCTCGCGCGCGCCGGAGTCGACGGCGGCAGCGTCGCCGAAGAAGACGTCAGCGCCCTGGGCGATCAGCTCAGTGGCAAATTCCTTGCCCTTCGGGGCGTCGGAGAAGGAGTTGGCATAGGGGACGTTGAGCAGCTCGACGGTCTTGCCTTCCTGCTCGGCGACGTACTTGGCCGCCTCTTCAAAGCCCGCGATCTTGCCCTTGGTGGTGTCGAGCTCCATGCCGCCGATGAAGCCGAGCTTTCCGCTCTCGGTCAT
>OGLN01000370.1_pt1 | contig 37056 bp, 41 predicted proteins | sample 1572641 | NCBI WGS metagenome assembly OGLN01 (sample SAMEA2581903, study PRJEB24529) | metagenome | biome: Human gut stool | place: China | collected 2011
CCGGCTCCGGGAGCCGGTATTTTTATTTCTCGCCTGCCTGACTGTCCCGTGTCCGCATCCGGCAAGGTTTGGCGAAAGAAAATACCGCAGCAGCGGCGAGGATGATTTTCTTTCAGCCAACCCCGAAGGGACCTGACCTTGCAGGATACACAGGACACGGGGCTACCTTTGCAGGGTGGGAAATAAAATAATAGCCCCGTTGTTGCCTGTTTTGTCAGATACGATTCAATTTTTGCATGGATTCCATCTCAGAACGGATTTCATGTTCCAATGCCGTGTATTTTTCCTTTTTCATACGCAGTTTTTCACGAAACCCTACCAGCTGTTCATCTGTATTTTCATCAAAGAACAGGTTGTTTGTACGCTGGTATTGGATATACTCACGTTCTTTACGCTCCGCGATGGAGATTTGGGCTTTGGCTGCTGACAGTCTTGACAGTGAGGAGTTGAAATTGGTACGCAGTCCGGTACGTCTGTCATAATAGCTGTAATAGGTATTGATTTGCCTTTTGGGGTACAGGCATTGCAACCGGGCTTCACGCCAGCGGACTACCCAACGGTAACGCTTGTGCAGTTCCCTCGGAAGGTCATACGAATGAAGCCGGATTGGATTGCCGGCTTCATCCTTGCATTCGATGGAAATGAATACCCAGCGTTCAACCCGCAGTTCACGCTCGGCACGTGCCAGTTCCCTGGCATATTCCATCCAGTCGTCCATTCGTTCCTGTGCCATATCGAGAAAGGTCAGCTTTCGGTAATTGTTTCCAGAAATGTCAGGTAAGCGGCAATAGCCTTGTGGCAGCCGGAAAAATCAGGCGTGCGACAACCGCGTTTCTTGTAGAAACGAATGCTCCCGGACTTATTCAACCCGCATACATGACGGTTCAATGTCTCTTTGGTCCGTATATGGATTTCAAAGCCGTCCCGTTTGGTTATTTCAAGGAACATATTTGCCGGGATGTATTCCCCGTTCAGAAACTTTTGTTTCTCCTCGTCAAGTTCCTGTTGCCACTTCGCTTCCTCCAGCCTGCGTTTCTCCTCTTCCTGTTCTTTTTGCTCCTGCCGTCTTTGTTCCTGTTTCTTCCGGTACGCTTCACGGGCTTGCAGCAAAGGAACTGTGTCAAGTCCGAGTTCTTCAAAAACACGGATCGACAAAAGGGAGACATGGTTCCCGTTTTCCGCATCCTGAAGCATATTCGCAATCCAGTTTTTGCAATACTTGACAAGTTTTTCTTTTTGTTCCTCCCTTCCAAGCATTTCCCTGGAATACTGCCCGCAAGAGAAATAGATGTTTTCAACCTTGCAGACCACATGGAAATAATCATAGTTTTCATTCCCGTATTCGTTCTTGTCCGATAACGAGAGATAGATGTTTTCCGCATACGCTTCCAGTTCCATGTACGGAGCCACGACGGTATTTCCGTCAAACTTGTATTTCAATACTTTCGCTTTCATGATTCATTCTTGTTTTGACATTTCGAGTTGTCTCAGTTGGTTTGTATTCGCCTTGCCTGCCATGCCTGATGTGCAATAATGACCTCTTCGCGTTCTTGTTCCAGCAAAGTCTTCGTCTCCGGGGTATATCCGAGGAATTGGATGTATCCGCCATTATACCCTGTGAGTCTGCACCGCATTCCGGCCTGTTCTAATTTGTCAATCCGCTTTTGCGCGGTTTTGGCACTTGAATACTCTTTCGGCCAGAAATAATGCTCGCCTTGTGAGCCGTAATGGTCTTCCCCGAGTATCATCTCGCCGATATGCCTCCTGTGTTCGATGAAACCGAACCGTGCCGTACCCAATGCCTGCCGCAGGGCCTTGTGCGCCGTACCTTCGGGGTGCTTGAACACTTCCTGCTTCTCCTTTCCCTTGCAGGCGAGTTTCGGCAATTCCACCTTGTAAGGTTTCCGGTAGCTGCCTATGCCCAATGTCAGGTAGAAATTGGTGTGGAAATAGTCCGTCATGGCATTGCTGTCATCGAAGTTGTACGACATGACAAAGTCGCAGACATTCATCATCACCTCCTTCGCACGGTCTGTAAGGTCAGGATTCCACTCTATGTTGTAGTGGTTGATGGTGTCCTGCACCTTGCCGGATTCCTTGGTGAACGCCTCGAAGTCCGCGCTCATCAGCTTGATGTAAATGGAATTGTAATTCTCCCGTCTGACGGAGAACCTGTATCTGGGATAGGTTTCCTTGAGCCAGGTCCGCACCAGTTCCACAATCTCGGGAGCGTGCTGTCCCTTGTAATTGCGGCCTTTCCACCGGTATTCGTTATATACATACTCGGCATATTCCTTTGCCGTGGCCCCGGAATAGTCATATTCGTAGCCGGTGGTGTCAGCGGACATATTAGTGGAGTCCTTCCACACGTCATAAAGTTTTTCAAACTCGACGTTCACCTGCTGCATGACGGCAGTGTCACCACCCTTGTCCGGGTGGTGCTGCAATGCCAGACGGCGGTACTCTTTCTTCAAGTCCGCCAGACTGTGTATGTTCTGAAAATAAGTCATAACCGTAAGTTTTTATGCCCCTGCAAGGCGATTGATAAAATATTCCTGATAGTCGAGGTCGAGACCGAGATTGCTGCAAGCGAGTTCAATGTCGCCTTCCCTCAAATCATCCACATCCTGTAATTCGTGCAGGTATTGAAGTTCGGAATCCAGATACTCCTGCGCTTCTGTCTTGTCGCAACTGCATGAGTTGCAGATTAAGTCAATGATATTTTCTCCCATATTATTCATTGTTAGAGGTATGTTTGTTATAGACATTTCGCTTTCCGTCGTAATCCAGATTATACCACCATTTATCGGTAGCACCGGCAAATGTCTGTGAACTATTGTTGGAAAGATAATCCGTTTCTTTCAGTCCTGTAATGCCTTCCAAAGTCCTGATGTCATTGCCGGTCCACCAACTTTGCATTATCTGCTTGAATTCTTCCAACGAACAGAAGTCAACATTCTCCTCACATTCTTCACACCATTTGCCATCACAATCATGTGCCGTATCGCAGATATACATTTCTGTATTCGCATCTATCCAGGCCTGTGTCTCCACTTGCCTTGAACCACATTCTTCGCATACCAGAACTTTAGAATCATCAGGCTCTTTTCTAAAAGCCTTGCCGTCATAAAGCGATACGGCACGTTCCACCAGCAAAGTCCGGCTGCATTCCGATAATTCGGTATAGAACCGTTCCGCCGCACCATAAATGGAATTTTCAGCCTGTGCGTTCCATTTTTCCCAAAAGTGCAGGTAGTCACCTCCGAACACGACTTTACATTCCTCCTTGCTCCATGCGTTCCACATATAGTAGAAGAAGCTGGAGACTGCATTTTCTGCGTGGTATTTCATGATTTTTCAGTTTCAGGTTCAACATATTCTTCGCCTTCCAATTGCCTCCATACGGCATCATACATTTCGTGGAGCCAGTCGATGTTCCTCGTTCCGAGTTCAAACGGACTATGACATTCCACTTCGTCACCGCTTTCTTTCTCCTCGGCAAAAACGGTCAGGCTGTTTTCCGTTACCCGAAGTTCTGTTACCATACATTCATACGGATCACCGTTTTTATTGAACCATATCACCCAGACCGGATCGTATCCATCATCTTCAGGGAACCGTATCTCGGTCATGCAGTGTGCTTGAAGCAATTGTCGTATCGCTTCAATGATATCCGCTCGTAATTCCTCAATTCTCCCGCTAAAATCAATGGATGCCGAAGTCCCTTTCCCGTTTCGTTGAGCCACAGAAAGAATCTGTGTGTCGGGGTGAACCCCGAAATTCCAGTCTACATCTTCATCATCGAGAGTAGTGTGGATATTGCCGCCCAGAACCAGCCCACAGTCCTCAGACACCATTTGTCTTGCTTCATCGTGGTCTTCAGCCACTACCGTGTAAGTGCCCTCGAAGGCATACCTTACTCTTACATCATACTTTGCCATAATTCTTATGATTTGATTGTTTGTAATTGATTTAACATTAAGAGACTATGCTGACAGGATTGTTGAAAAATGAATCGTCCACGCCATACACATGCTGTATGGAATAGTCGTACTTGGATCGTTCATCGTCCAGACGGAAACGGAAGCCGTTACAGCCTTTGACTTCCAGCTTGAGCTTCACATCTTGTTTCAGTTCCATTTCAAGCAGGCTTCCGCCGCCATACGTGGAACTGAACAGCCCGCAACAGTTCCCTTTGGGGATAATGACCTCTTTCAGCGAGAAGTCTGCATCATACAACTCTTTCAGACTTACCTTTCCGATATAGGTCAGCAGGTTCGCACCGCAACAGGAATTGATAAGTTCCTCGTAGAATTGCTCGTATGAGACCTGTTCTTTCCCGTTCCTGCTTTTCCGGTTCGGGAAACGCCCGTAAACTTTGTAGCCGTGGCTCGTCAGCAGTTTCTTTACTTGCGCCGGATTGAGGTTCAGGCTGTCTACCATGTCCCCGAAATAGGATTCCTCGTAACTGTAACCGCCCTGCGATTCAAACCAGTTGGAGTTGATGCAGTCGTAGTCGGAAAGCATCTCCACCCGGATGGGAATGTCATCCGTGTACCTTATCAGGTCTTTCACTACGTCCGAATCGTTCCTGCTGTAAATCTCGTCCCGGATTGCATCCTCATGTTCATCGAAAAAGGCATCGACCTCGTGTTCGTCAAAGTCGTTGAATACAAAGCATTCTTCTTTCAGCTTTTCCATAATCCCATGAACAGCTTCATATTCCGCATCGCCATACCATTCGCCCGCCTTTTCCCACAGGCAATCGCAATTCCGCCTGTCCAGACATTTCCGGATGATGTCAAGGTGGTTGTCAAGGTTGTCGTTATAATCCGTCCATACCAGCGTGTAGGATGGTTCCATGAGGGATTTCACGAAATCCAACGTAAGCGTTCTCTGTTCTTCCATTTTTCTTTACCTGTGTACGGCAGGGTTCTGTTTCCCGTACATACCGTTATAAATGACAGAAGCGACCTTCCGGCCGCCTCCGTATTACTATTACCCATACAGTTCTTTCACTATCTCGTCATACCTTTCCTTTACCATCTCCGTCTTACGGTTGAAGTGAAAATATGCGGTGTACCTGTAACCGGTACTTGGCTCTCCGCCGCATTGTCGTATTGCCGTGTCAATATCCCAGTCAATATCACCAATGCCGAGTGATATGCTTGTGCCTTGCAACAGACAACGGGCAAGCCGGAGCGCGGAATCCTTCTTGTTTTCCTTGCGAAGCCTGTCGAAAGCCATCATTGCAATTTGCCGGTTTGAAATCTTCAACTCTTCCATATATTCATCTGTTTGGGTCAGACAATCCCGGCCAGTTGTTTGAACCGCGCTACGATCTCATTGCACTTGCTTTCGGCAAGCCCTTCATGTTTTCGGCAAATAGCACAATATTCCTTCCAGGGCCTGCCTTCAAGCTCGTGTTCGTATGATGACATGACCAATTCCGGATATTCCTCAAAAAGGATATTGAACGCTTTTCTCCATTTGCGAACCTGCCACGAACCGCTTGCTACCAATTTTATGAATTCAAACATCTGTTTGTCCGTTTTTACATCCAAGTCATAAAAATGGTCTGTTTTCGGCCATACGTTGTTGGAATGCTGCCAGGTCTCAATCTGCTTGTTTTTGGCATTGTATGCCATTTTTGTGATTATCTGGTAACTCATGTTGATATATATGTTTTCAGTTCATTATCATATTGTTCCTTTTCCTGTCGCGGCTTGCCAGCATACCGAAATGGATGCTGAATATGCGCTGTCCGAAGCAGATTGGTGAATTGTACTCCATGCGCTGCCACAGCGTGAAATGGTCGTTTGCGTAAGACCAGCGGAAATGTCCCGACAGCGAGCCGAAGGTGGGATTGACGTTTCTTCCGATAAGCATCCGGTTCACGTCCACGATGTTGTCGGAGGTCAGGATGATGTTCAGGATTTCCACGAAAGCCATCTGCGTGAAACTGTCTGTCGGTAAGACCGGTCCGAGAAAATTGATGTTCATAAGCGTTTGTCTTTTAATCGTAATTGTCATCGAATACTTCAAAACGAGGGAAACAGTTATCGAAATAGTTGCCTGATATGCCCGGATAATACAGCAGGCTGTCATCCCCGCTGTCCGGGCAGGAGTCATCGTCGATATAGGTCACGTTCCCGAACAGTTCCAGGTAATGCGCTACCAGCAGGTGCGGGTCTTCCGTACTGATATCGTGTCCGTAACGGTCGCACCAGTCGAAGAAAAAATCCTTGTCGGGTTCCTCCAGCTGCTCCATTGCCTCCCTTATATCAAAGAAGTTGGGACAAAGCCATTCCCTGTTGATAAGCGGGTCCGGGATTTCCTCCCATTTCGTATACCTGTACTCCGGTGTTTCCTCTTCGGGAAACAATTCGGAGCAGGTGCATAGGAATTCTCCCATGTCGCCGAAATCGGACATACGCAGCAGGCTGTCCCTTTCCTGCCGGATGTCGATGAGATGCTGCGTGGTCACTGCCACTTCTGCCTGATTCAAGTCCATAATCTTTTTCATTACAGTTATTGATGCGGAACCGGGGATTTTATTCCACAGGCTCCAAAAGGTCCGGGCCCCGGCTGTGCAGGGTTTTTCGGGGAAATACCGGAGCCTCCGGCGAGGATGATTTTCCCGAAAACCGCTTGCGGCTTGACCTTGCCCAGCCGGTAAAGGCGCGGAGTTACCTTTGCCTGTGGAATGGAATCTGCGGTTATTCATGTTTTTTCATTTTTAGCCGGTTATGCGCTGGCTTCCCCAGCTGATATGTATCTTGCCCTCCCTGTCACGTTCCCTGACCAGCAGGCTCTCGATGACGGACATAGTGACGTCAAACTCCTCGAAGATGTCTGACTGTTCTTTCACCTCACCACTTTTGATGAACTCGTTCAGCCGCTCCTTGGTAAGTACCAGTGCCATCAGGTTCTGCTCCACGGAATCCTTGTAGGTGACATAATGTACGTCCTTCAGTTCTTTGGAATCAAGACGTATGAAGCGGAAGTAGAACTGCTCCATCTTCGGGATATTCCATTGGAGCGATTCCAGAATCACATCGTTACAGGTCGGGATGTTCACCGAACTGCTCAGACTCTGCTGTGTGCAGACCAGTATGCCGTTGACGGTGGAATCGAACTCAGTCACGATGCTCTGCCGTTTCTTGAAGGTCACGTCGCCTTTGACCACAAACACCGGACGGTTCGGAAAGCATTCGCGGAGATGATTCTCGTAAAGGTCGAACGCCGCTATGGAGGTGCAGCCGACAGCCACCTTGCCGGGAATCTTCCGTATCAGTTTCTCGATATATCTTGTCTTGTTCGGAATCCCGTCGCCGAAATAGCCATCTATCAGGTGCGGGACGGAGCACGCCTTGATGAGCAGCTTGATCTGTCGCATGAGCCTAAGCCCGGCATCCTTCTTCGCGTCTCCCGTACTGTTGTAATACAGCTCGCAAATGCGGCAGAATTCCTCGATAATGACGCGGTAAACCTCGTGCTCGCCTTCAGCCGGGCTGACCGTATGGGTACGTATCTTGTACTTCTCGCCTGCGAAGTCCCTGAACTTGCGGGTGATGATGGTCTTTCCGATAAGCTCCGCCAGTTCCTCCTTGTTGTACACGTCCTGGTTCTGCTTCTCTATGCCGAATACGGTGGATTTTCCGGGGCAATGACAGGAACGGAAAAGCACATGGCCTCTGAAAGCCGGGAACGGCTCTCCGTAATGCCGGTTGCTTTCTTCCTCTATCTCCTTGTCTCTGTTCTCGTGGTATATCCGGTCGCACCAGCAGACCATGTTGACGGAATTGTTGTACAGCAGTTCAAATTGGCTGTACAGTTCCGCGATGTTGTTCCGCGTGGTGGTTCCCGCTCCGAGTACCAAAAACCCTTGATAATCGACTGATTATCAGGGGTTTTTCTTTTCCTGGGGCGCCAAGGGGGTGCCAAGAAAAACAAAAGAAAAGATTTACATATCTTTAACAGCAATTTTATTTTTTTCTTCTCAAACTTCCCATACTTTCTCTTTAATTCCTATTTTTGTAGAAAATCAGATCAGCAATTATAGTATGGAAAGATCTATAACACATATTCAACGCTTCATCAATGAATACACCTCATCACTACTTTTAAAGTCAATCAGACTTTTTGAATTAAAAGCCAGGTATTGGGATGATAAAACAATGCATGATCATATCCATGATGAAACTTATAAAGTATCCTGTGATTTGGTGAAGCTACACGAGAAGTTTCCGATACTCCACGTTATTACTAATTATCACGACTTGAAAAATGTTCTATGGGATAGCACTTTTATCGAATCCATTTCTCCCGATGAAAAGAAAAAGTATCTCAATTATGATAATATATATATCGACCATAATGAACTGAAAAAAAATCCTACAATATATGATGAACAGCTACCCTATTTCTCGGGTATCATTTTATCTATTTATTTCACTGAATATATCGAGTTTCTTCAATCCAAATTACCTGAAGAAAAAATTGCGCATATTCAAAAGGAACAGAAAGCTACTTTTGAATGTCAACTCAACCCGGCACAAATCAATTTATTGACGGAGTGCCTGAATGATGTGCGAATGTTTACTAAAACTATTACAAACAAGACACTTGAAGATATTTTCTCCTGCAACCTTGACCAACCAATAAAAACACGAAACAACCGTCTGTTGGTGTATTTCTTTTCAGCTCTTGACGACCGCAGCCTCATTACACGCAACTGGCAGTCTGTAATAGACAAAAACAAACTTTTCCTTTCTTCGGGAAAAGGAATATTCCTCAAGCAGTCCGATTTATCCACAGCAAATTCAGAAATAAAGATTACACCCCCCCTAGGATCAGAAAACATAGACAAATACCTCAAACAACTGAAAAATCATTGAGAATCGGCTGATACCTCAAACATTATCAATCCTTTCTGCTTTCCTTATAGCCTATATTTGCCCTTGTTATAACTAAACAGGGGTTTGCAAACCCATTTGTATTCACTCAATTAAAATTAAAAGCAAATGGACAATTCAACTACTTTAGAACAACGTGTTCAACAACTGGAAAACAGTATCTATCATGCTAAAGAGATACTAAGCTTCGAAGAGGCTTGCGCTTTCCTCAATTTTTCAAAGAGCTATCTCTATAAGCTCACTTCGGCATGTGCAATTCCACATTATAAGCCAAGTGGAAAAATGGTTTACTTTGAACGTGAAGAACTGGAAAAATGGCTGCGACAAAACCCGGTAAAGACAAAGGAGCAAATAGAAATGGAAGCCAATGCCTATATTATGAAGCAACAGCGAAGTAAGCGGTGATGGAAAAGAGCAAGAAACCGGATAATGTAACTCCAACAGGTAAGAAGTCAAAAAATGAACGCATTGAAGCTTTCCTGCGTCAACGGTATGATTTTCGATTTAATACAATTAAGAGCCGTACCGAATTTCGTTCATTGGGAACGGATGACTTGTTTGCTCCAATCACCAAGTACGATATCAACTCCATGCGCAGACTACTGGATGCATCACAGGGATTCGGCACATCAGCAGAAAATATACGTTCCATTCTGGAAAGCGATTTCTGTATAAAAGTGAATCCTGTTCAGGAATATTTCATGTCACTTCATCAAATTCGAGCTATGGATGACTCTGAAATATGCAGGTTATCTGACTGTGTTTCTCTTCGTAATCCCGAAAAATGGAAAGAGTATCTTCTCAAATGGCTTGTGGCAGTTGTGGCAAATGCAATGGATGATTTTCAATGCCGAAACCATACTTGCTTAGTGCTTACAGGTGATCAGGGCAAGTACAAAACGACATTTCTGGATATGCTCTGCCCCCAAAGTCTGAAAAGTTACCTTTTTACCGGTAAGATAGATCCGCAGGGTAAAGATGTGCAAACACTGATTGCAGAATATCTTTTCATCAATATCGATGATCAGCTGAAAGCTTTGAACAAACGGGATGAAAACGAGTTGAAAAACCTGATTACCACTCCAAGGGTTAAATATCGTCGCCCGTATGATGTATATATTGAGGAGTATCCTCACCTGGCTAGTTTTATGGCTTCTGTCAACGGGAACGATTTCTTAACCGATCCTACCGGCAGTCGCCGCTTTCTTCCCTTTGAAGTTTTGAATATTGACCTGGAAGCTGCCAAACGTGTGGATATGGACAAGGTATATGCAGAAGCAGTATGGCATTGGAAGAGTGGCTTTCGGTATTGGTTTGATGAATCAGAAATTGCTCAGTTGCATCACGAGAATCAGGCTTTTCATATACAGACAGCTGAGTATGAAATGTTACTCAAAGGTTTCGAAAAGCCGCAAGATGATGAGATGTCGTTTATGACCACTTCCGAGATACTAGCCTATCTGAGAAATTATACAAACCTGAACCTTCAGGAGAAAAGGATGGGTGAAGCTTTGAGAAAGGCTGGTTTTGAAAGAAAGTCGAAACGTATAAACGGCAGTCCTATGTATGTTTACCATATTCGCAGTGTAACTCCAAATCCCTTTATTATATAATTATATCCTTAATAGTAGTTACTACATTACTACAATAGTATGTAATCCGGTGAAAGAAAAAGGATTGCATGGTAGTAGGGTCTATAAAACTCTGTTACTACTGCTTACTACCTGACTACAAATTCAAAGTAGATGTAGAAGCTACTACAATAAATCATCTAACAACGCTTTATCAGCTAGCTATCAGTGTATTACAATTAAATATAAGTGTAGTAAGATAAAACTCATAAAAACAGTAAAATTAGAAATTATGACATATGAACAATTAAAATCAATTCCCATAACACATTACCTCAAAAGCAAGGGAGTTTTTCCAATCAAAAAACATTCAGGTTATGCTATGTATAAAAGTCCATTCAGAGATGAAGAAACAGCAAGCTTCAAAGTGGATTGCAACAGAAATTTGTGGTATGACTTCGGCAGTGGTGAGGGTGGTAGTATCATCGATTTAGTGATGAAGCTGCTAAATTGCTCAATCAATCAAGCGATAAATCAATTGATCAGTTTAGCAGACAAGCAATCATTTTATCAAATAGTCAATCAATCAGACAATCAAACCGGCAATCAGGATTCTTTTTTCTTTCATCGGGATACTTTAAAGAGAAGTGGTATCATTACCACAGACAACAAACCACTGAGCCACCCAAAACTGCTGGACTACCTGACTGCACGAAAGATTGACCTTGATATGGCGCAATTGCATTGCAGGGAGATTCATTACACTATAAATGGAAGAAAATATTATGCCATTGGGTTTGCCAATAGTGCCGATGGATACGAACTACGTAATTCTTTATTTAAGGGTTGTATTGTACCTAAGGATTTAACGCACTTGCGACAGGACGAAAAGAGTGTGAGCTGTTTCGTTTTCGAGGGATTTATGGATTTTCTTTCATTACTTACCATACGCAAGCAGCTTCATCCTCATTTACCTAACACAAGCCGTCACGACAGCATTATACTCAACTCTGCAACAAACCTGCAAAAGGCTCTGCCATTATTGGCAAACTATGAATTGATACATGTGTTCCCTGACAACGACAAAACAGGAAAGAATGTTTTAAAAGTTCTTCAAAAAGAGCTGGGCAATCGTGTACGGGATGAATCTCATCGGTATTCAAACCATAAGGACTTGAATGAGTATCTCTGTTCAGGGGAACATTTAAAACATAACTTATATTCTAAAAAGAGAATTAATCAGAGAAAAAGCAGATTGAAAATTTAATGTTGCAGGAAAGCGGGATACATTATGTTTTTTGGAGGAGCAAGTTTATGTTTTGGTAGTACCAAAACTCACTTGCTCCCCAAAAGGTGCAGTGTAAATCCCGTTGGTCTGGTATGAAACATCAATGTAAAATGTTATTGATCATAGCGTATGGAAAAGATAAAAAAAGGTGGAAGACCTGCCAAAAGATTGGGCGAAAAACGCAGGTACACCGTTAGTGTAAAGCTCAACACAAGAGAGTTTCTTGCTCTGAAGGCAAAGGCAGGTACAGCAGGCATCAGCAGGAGTGAGTTTATCCGGCAGTCTATATCGGGCAGTGTAATTCGTGCACGGATAACGCCTGAAATGAATGACCACATACGTAAACTGGCAGGAATGGGAAACAACCTGAATCAGATTGCCAGAAGGGCAAATGCCGAAGGCTACAGAAACGCACGAAGTGAGTATTTATGGTTGGCAGACAAGATCGATAATGTAATAGAGATTATGCGCAATGATGGCTAAGATTACAAAAGGGAGTTCTTTCAAAGGGGTGATTAAATACATCATCGATGAAAAGAAAAAGAGTCAGATTTTGGATGCGGATGGGTTGCGCTTGAAAAGCATTTCATCTGTTATCGGCAGTTTTGTAACTCAGGCAGAAATGAATGGCAGGGTTTCTAAAACAGTAGGACATATTTCTCTTGATTTTTCAGCACAGGATAAGGATAAAATCTCCAATAGGTTCATGGTGAATGTTGCTCATGATTACATGAAGCAAATGGATATCTGCAATACACAATATATCCTTGTCAGGCATTTTGATAAGGAGCACCCTCATGTTCATCTTGTATTTAATCGGGTGGACTACAACGGCAGGATTATTTCAGACAGTAACGACCGTTACCGAAGTGAAAAGATTTGCAAGGATATAACACACAGGCACGGGTTGTATTTCTCTACCGGTAAGGAGAACGTAAAGTTGCATCGTTTAAAGGAACCGGACAAAAGCAAATATGAAATATACAACACTATAAAAGATTCTGTTCCAAGGTGCCGTAACTGGCAGGAGTTGACTCGGGAGCTTCACAAGGCTGGAATTGAAACGGAGTTCAAAACCAAAGGCAATACTGCCATCATAGAGGGTGTAAAGTTTAGAAAGGGAGATTATGTTTTTAACGGCTCAAAGGTGGACAGGATGTTTAGTTATTCGAAAATTGATTTTCAGCTCAAACAGAATGAAAGATTGTTTAAACAGCAGGTGCAAACACAGTCGGAACAATATGCGGTGGGAACGGTATCGACAACTTCGGGGCTTGGGGGGCTCTTTGACCTAAAACCGGAATATCCTAACAAGGAGGATCAGGAGTATCTTTATCAGCCGAAAAAAAAGAAGAAGAAACGAAGGTATGGAAGACAGATGTGATATGTTGGATTAATGTTCAATTACAATAAAACAAGGAGAATTAAATTATGAAAAAAATAGATTTAGGTGAAATATACACAATCTTTGAAGAGATCAAAGAGCTGATTCTTGCACAAAGCAAGAGTTACAGGCGTATTCAGTCTGAAATGGAACAACCGGACTTGTCGGCTATTGGCAAATTATCGGGTAAGTTGGATATAGCTATTGAAGAAATCCGTAACCCATTTCGGGTGGAGCATCATCATGTTTTCAGCATCACTTCCAACAAGGTGTTTTACGGAATGCTTGGGTTATGCTTTATTTGTTTGGTTTTTTCTTTCATAGTATTTCGTCAGAAAAAAGTGATTGCGAACTACAGGGATAACGATCTAAAATACAGATATGTCCAGATGCAGGGAGAAATCTCCCCTACAGGCGTAATCAATCTGGACATTATTTTTAAGAACCGGAAAGATAGTGTGAGAGTGATCCGCAAACAAGTGGAACAACACGAAAAGACTGTTATCGAAAAATCCAAACAGTTGGAACAGGTACGGTTGAAGGAACAAGAAGCCGAACAATTAAAAAGAGAGGCAGAAAGTCTGAAATACAGTAAATAGATTTTTCAGTTCAGGTATAGATACTTTTAGCATAAACAAAAAAAAGATTAAACGATCTTTTTTTGCGTGATAGCATAAAACTGTTGCATTAATGTTTTATAATTTTTCATTAACAAGCTACAGGCTGATCGTTTAAAGTTTATTATTAAAAAATTAACTGAAAACTACCCTTTTGGGTATTGTCTTATCTATTATTGATGCTGACCTTTGTATTCGAGAAATAAATACACAATCACAAATTAATGCATATAACAAAATAAAAACAACTAGATTATTATCAGTTTTGGTTTCAATGACCATTCTGTTTTCCTGTAACAATGAATTACAAGAAGCGGAGCAGCAACTAAATCAGTCGAGAGGTTATGAATATACTCTTAAACCAGTTGAGATACCATCTTCTACTTTAGAGTGGGATATTTCATATCACCCCGAATCAACAACAAGGAATGGTGGTGTCAATGAAAGTTATGAATTTGCAGCTGTAAATACAGCATCAGTATATACAGGTGGAATATATACACTTGAATCTCTTGGCACTTTAGATTTTATTCCATTAGCCGGAAATCCTCCAGCTAAATCAATCGATGTGGCATACACATTTCCTGGTGGATTCATCGATCATATCATAAGACCTTCCTTTGTGAGTTGTTTCTCCTCTTTCAATAAAGCTATTGCTTCTCCTAATTTTAGTGGAAAACAAATACAGGAATTTGAATACGATGCAAGAGAGTTTTCAGATTATCGGGAAACAAAATTAGCTTTCGGTGCAAATGTAAATGTGGCTTCTATATTCAAATTAGATGCATCGGTAGGACATACGAGAATTAAGGCTAGTAATGGAATTTTTGCAAGGGTTCTACAAAAAAATTTTTCTGTTATTATGGATTACCCACTAAATGGAAATATTTTTTTAGATGAGAACGAACTAGAAAAAAATAAAGCTAAAAATCCTGTATATATAAATTCGATAACTTATGGTAGAATGGCTGTCATTGCCATAGAAAGTGATAGTAGTTATACTTCCCTGAAAAGTGCATTGAATGCCTCTCTTTCACTTCCTAAAGTAAATGGGGAACTAAACATTTCAGCAAAAGATTCAACAGTTTTGAGAAATTCTCAAATAAAGGTATATGCTTGGGGAGGAAAAGCAAACGATGTTGTAAAATTGGTTACGGGATTTGATGCATTTAAAGAATATATTATAAATGGTGGTGAATTTTCTAGAGAAGTACCTGGTACTCCCATATTATTTACTGCAAATTATGCTTCAACAAATGGTGTTGTTAAAACTACATTTACCACAATAGATGATTAACTAATTCTCAGTCTTATGTTTAATAAATTTCTTTATTTTGTCCTAATTACCACTGTTACCTCCTGTGCAACGGATGAATTGGACTCTCAACTGTCGAGAAATAACAGTACTTACCCCCAAAATGCTATTACAATCGATATAAACACGACAAGGAATCCATATAACTTGATAAGTTCCACAGGGCTCCATTCTGATTACTTGGCAAATACGAGGTCATCAAATGATGATGATCCGTTTGTGGAGGAGAGGATAGTGGAGAGTAGCGAATCAGTTGTTTTGCCGGAGCTTACCCCACATATCTTTTTGGGTAATATCATGCGTAGAAGTTCAATTGTGGATTGTCAGTATATACCGTTGGTTTCAGTAAATCCAATTTCCGTAGCATTGACATTGCCGAACACCACAACCGGCATAATCAATAATACAGCTACAGCATATACTAATTATGTCAATAAACAGACCTCCCAAGCAACATATAGCCAAAACAATGAATTTTTCTTCTCCGTTGAACAATTTACATCATATAACGAACTAAAATCAACATTCGGCAATAATTCCAATACGTCTTTTCTATTCTGGGGTTCATCATCTTCTTCGGAACATGAAGAACGACAGATATCTAAGGCGACCGGTATCTATCTAAAATTCTGGCAGACCTCCTTTAAGGCGATAATGGATTATCCGAGCGATTTGGCATCACAGGTGCCTCAAAATCTAGTGGACTCCCTTGTTTATATAAACTCCATCACTTATGGTCGTTTGGGTATAATGACACTTGAAACGAACTCGACCGCTTCTTATTCCAAAACGATATTGACGGACTCATATAATACTATAATGACAAAGGGAGGGTCGTATTTGACTCAAGAACAGCGTGCGTTTCTGGAAGGTTGCGAATTTAAAGTGTATCTGATCTATCCAAACGGAAGTGCGGGAGTAGAAACAATCTCCGGAATGGATGGTTTCGTCAACTGCATAAAGAAAAGTGTATTTTCAAAGGATAGTCCGGGTGGTCCGCTATTCTGTACTTTTAACAATGTGAAGGATAATTCTCCGGTTAAGGTGAGGTTCAAGTATAATATCCGTAGGGAGCCACTCTATGTTGAAATGAAAACTCTCAAAGAAAGTAATGGGAAAGAAAATCTAACATTATTTTTTTATCGCAACATAAATAAAGTTCCAACCATCGCTAATCCAAGATTAAGTTTTAAACTTAGAACTGATACAGATAATTGGCATCATATTCTTGGAAATAGTCATTCGACTAGTTATGATTATTATCAAAACTCAGGCCAAAATACATCATTGACAATTGTATCTCCTGTTGTGTTTTATCGTCGAGTAACTGAAAGACGGGGACGCGATGATAGTTTTGAGATATATACAAGTGATCAAGAGTTTACGCTAGAAAAGGATAACGGGTACGAAGTAATTGGTATGGCTAAACATACTAGATTAAATCATTAATTTATCCGAATTTGCCTACTTATAATAATAGTATATACATAAACTAATCGTATTTAAATAATAACCATCTTATGAAGTATTTCATCACATTATTATCTTTCCTTTTGATACTCTTCCTTTTTAATTATTGTAATGGAAATGAATTTCCTAATCCTAAAGAGGAAAGTATTTATTTGAACGAACCTACTCTTTCATTTGGAAATTGTGACAAATCGACTAGAACTGTTACTGTACATACAAAAGGAATTATTAATTTGGATAAACAACCTGACTGGATAGATTTACAAGTAGATCAACAAAACAAATTGATTGAAGTAAGTGTCAAACCGAATTACAGTAGACATTCCCGCAAAACGCAGGTTAAAGTCTTTGATGATAACAGTGTGTGTTATTTGCACATCTCACAATCAGGAGAAAATGAGGAAAAGGAACCTTTAGTTTTCAAACATTTTCCTGTTTCAGAATATATTTCTTGTGAAACATCGGTGGAGGAAACTAACACTCTCTACCATTTTAAGACTAAAAAGTTTTTTATAAATCAGAATATTAGGGATGAAATTTATTTGGGAAATATACTGAATTATAAATTTTCAGATTTTCCGAAACTTCAGACCTTTGAGGACTATATTTTTAACGACGTTACAGTCATAGCAGACATTATAATTGATGGGAAAATGTATGTAGAGGAATGGAAAACTCCCTCAAAGTCTCAGCTTGATGAACTTGCACAAATAATAATTAAAGATGCTCCTAAAGAAAGTAAAACTTACTATGTTGGAGAACCTATCCTATTTCGATCTTACAAATATCTCCATTTTTTAAGCATGGCTAATCTTGGTTTTTGTATTGATGAAGTGATGCAAGAGAACTTATATCCTGATAAAAATATGGATAAAGACATCGGTTTAATTTATTCATATAGTCAATCATTATTTTCCATTTTGATTGATCCTTCTTTTTTACAACCAAGAGAAGAAACAGATTTTATTTTACAAAACAATCTCTCATATATAAATAATATAACTTATGGAAAAACAGCTTTCCTTATTATTGAGTCGGATGGAAGCAAGCAATTAGTAGATTCAATTATAAAAAAGGTCAAGCTGAAAGAAAATCTTTCTGGTGAAGAAAAATTATTTATAAACAGCATGGATATTTGTTATTTATATTTTTCCTCCGATGGAACTCTACAAAAAGATAAATCTGAAGACAATATTAGCAAAATCGTAAATTTCTATCAGGTTGAAAATAATAATATAATTCCACTAAATTATTCTGTACTTGATTATATTACTAACGGGAGTAAATATATTAAGTACGCTTTCTCTCTGTAATCATAAAAATAAATAATATACAATTCCATATTTAAGAAATTCCTTTATTTTGCCCGAATCATCACTGTTACCTCCTGTGTAACAGATGATTTGGACTCTCAACTGTCGAGAAATAACAGTACTTCCTCCCAAGATGTTGTTACAATCGATATTAACACGACAAGGAATCCCTACAACTTTATAAGTTCCGCAGGGGTCCCATTATGATTACTTGGCAAATACGAGGTCATCAAACGATGATAATCCGTTTGCAGAGGAGAGAATAGTGAAGAGTAGTGAATCAGTTGTTTTACCGGAACTTACCCCACATGTCTTTTTGAGTAATATCATGCGTATAAGTTCAAATGTGGATTGTCAGTATATGCCGTTAGTTTCAGTAGATCCAATTTCAGTAGCATTGGCATCGTCGAATACTATTCTGGGAACAATCACCAATACTTCCACCGCATATATCAATTATGTCAACAATCAGGCTGCAAGGGCTACAATGGTTATTTCGGTCTATTAGTGCCACCCTTTTCGGTTCAAATGGTGCCACTCACTTTTTTCTCTTTAGGTCTTCTGAAAGATCACTTGCAAAGTTAATAATATTATCTGTTAATGTTTAGTTTCCCTTTTCTTAGTGATTCTCCTTCTAGTTTTATTCTATGTGATGAGTTCACTATTCTGTCTAAAATAGCATCTGCAATTGTTTGTTCACCGATTAGTTCATACCATGCTGATACTGGTATTTGGGATGACATAATAGTTGAAGCATAGTTGTGCCGTTCATCTATCACATCTAATAATATCTCTCTGGATTGATTATCAAAAGCATGTAGGCCAAAGTCATCAAGTATAAGCACATCCACCTTCCTGATCTTTGACAACTCTTTTAAATATGTTCCATCAACTTTGCTTAGCTTTAATCTTCCAGTGAGCTTCGCTGTATTGGTGTATAATACTCTATTATCCATTAAGCAGGCTTGATATCCCAATGCCTGAGCAAGATAACTCTTTCCGGTTCCACTAGCTCCAGTGATGATAATGTTCTCCTTTCGTTTAATAAAATCTAAGGTAGATATTCGTCAGTAGTCATTTTCTCTATGCCATTGTCTTGGATATGTTGCTGATGCAATGATGCCATAGCGCCGAGCCTCATTGATTTTAATCTTTCTATAGTTTGATTATTGTTCATTTTAATTATAGTTTTAATTGATTAGTATGTTTAATTATAGCTTGCTGCACCTCTTATATTGTCATGCAAAGGTATGTGTGAGTCCATTCTATCTGACTCAATATTGTCTGATAATGCTTTGTCCATATTGTTTTCAAGTATATTCTTTATTCGACTATAGGATACCATATCAGCAGTTAAAGCTATCCTGCAAGCAGTATTCAATCTATCAGAACCATAGGCCTTATGAAGTTGTAAAAGACCGATTACACGCTTATAGCCTATCTCCGGATAATCCACAGATGTAAGTATTTGTTCTACACACTTAACAACATTCTGTCCATGAGCTGCTGCCTTATTTTTAAAGTGTTCAGGATTCCAGTCCATATATGCTTTATGTGTGCTACTTAAATGATCTGAGTTTGTGTTGTAACTACCACAGGTATTATTGCGCTTGTGTAATGCAATACGATCATGGTTATAATAGACTTCTACATGCTTTTGTGTATAATGTATCTGAGTTTGCTTGCCTATATATCTATATGGTACACTATAATAGCTCTTATCAGGGGAGAAGAAGACATACCCCATCTTTTGAACTTTCGCTCTTCTATACTCCTTTATGTGATAGCGTCCACTAGGTAGGGGCTTTAGATGTTCACGCTCAATTGTTTGATAAAGTTCTGTCCTATTTGCATTTTTACGCTTAAAAAGAAGATTGTTGTATGTTTTAAGAAGTTGCCATATCTCTTTATTAAGTTCTTCTAATGAAAAAAATGTCATTTCCCTAAGTGGATAATATATTCTTTGATATGTCAAGTGTACAGCATTTTCTACTAATGCTTTATCTTGTGGTGCATAGGTACGGGTAGGATTAATCACGCAGTTGTAGTGTCGGGCTAACTCTTTGAAGCTTCGATTAATTTGAGGCTCATATTTGCTGGCTCTACTAACGGCTGACTTTAAATTATCTGACACGATAGCTTTAGGAACACCTCCATAAAAATGTAAAGCATTTTGACAGCAGTTTATAAAATTCTCTCGGTTTTGACTGCGACAAGCTTCAACATAAGTGTATTGACTATTAGGTAAGATAGCTACAAAAACTTCAACAGGGACTATCTGACCAGTAGTCCTATCGACTATTTCCAGTTTCTTTCCTGCAAAATCAACAAACATCTCATGGCCAGCTATATGGTCAAGCTTCAATGAACCCTTTATTTTGGCATACTTGCGGTTATAATGCTCTAAAAACTGAGTATAGCTATAAGGGTTGCTTACACTATTGGCATATTCATTGTAATGAAATTGATAAGTGAAGCCAGCGTGATTACGAGACTTATTAGCACCCTCAAGATACTCTGCATTAACTCATTGTGACGAACACTATCAATAGTGCTTTTATCAGGAAAAAGTTCCATCAATCTAGATTCATCAAAACACAAAGCCTCTTGGGCACTATAACCACTTGCTTTGAGCCTATTGACATAACTGTTAACCGTGTTACGTGATACTCCAAGAGTGGAGCCAATTTTACGATTGCTAAAACCGTCATTTAATAAACTTAAAATTTGTCTGATATCCATAGGATCAAGTTTGTTTGCCATATCTATCCTTCTTTTATTAGAAGGGTAAGATAACTTGATCTTTCAGAGTGGCACAAATCAAACCGTAAAAAGTGGCATCATTTGAACCGAAAAGGGTGGCACAGATAGACCGAAATCAATGGCACAAATCGAACCGTAATACCCATACAAATAGCCAAAACAATGAATTTTTCTTTTCCGTGGAACAATTTATATCATATAACGAACTGAAATCAACTTTTAATTATGGAGGAAAGATACATTAGAAACAGATTATATGTGTTACCAGAGGAACAGCAGCTTCTCAAAGATTTTCATATACTCTTGGGTGGTGCGGGTATTGGAAGTATAATAGCAGAATGTGCACTACGGTTCGGATTTGAAAATATAACTATAGTGGATGGCGACTTCGTTGAAGAATCTAATATGAATAGACAGAATTACGTAATGGAAGATATAGGTAATTACAAATCAGAGGCACTAAGAAAACGCTTATTGAGCATTAATCCAAATGCAAATATATTTTCGATAAATCGATATATCGATACTAATAATGTAGAAGAGATTATAAGGGAGCATAATGTAGCAATTAATGCACTGGATTTCAAAACAGATATTCCATTACTATTCGATAATTATTGTCAAAGACATAACATTCCAGTCATCCATCCATTTAATATTGGTTGGGGAGGATTAGTATTCGTAGTGGAACCAACTGGTAAACATGTAATAGATTTGACTATAGAAAATAAACAGAATTTTGAGGTACAAATAATTAAACAACTAATAAATAATTCAAAATATTCGGAACCTAAATTATGGATAGAAAAAATTATATCTCAATATCTAAATGAAAAAGAAGAGTTACCTCCTCCACAACTCTCAATTGCATCATGGATAACAGCTGGATTGTGTACAAATCTTTTATTCCGTATAGCGATTGGACAAAAAGTAAAATATTATCCTAAATATTATTTATCTTCCATAGTTGACGACAGAAATTAGAGCATATGAAAGGAGAGCGTAAATATTAAATGTTTTAAACAAGAAAATGATATATTTAAATAAGTCGATAATTAATTGCAAAACTTATTGCCTCTGAAATGTTTGCTACTTCCAATTTTTCTAACAGAGTTCTCCTGTAAGATTTAACTGTATCAAAGGAACGGTTAATCTTATCGGCGATTTCATTCATAGTATACCCCATAGCAGATAGTTTTAATACCTCTTTTTCCATTTCTTTGAGTTCAGGACGATCCATTTCCGTCCATTTCCTATTTAGTCTATTGTATTTCCAAAATTGTTTTGATTTATATTTCAACATAATAAGCTCTCCGAATCGATTTCCACTTGACATAGCGGCGGTACAAAGACCTAACCAAACCTGTCCATTCTCAGCTAACCTTAATGGAGTTATTTGATGGTTGATTAGTTGTTGTTTTTTCGAGATTCTATTTACAATATGAAAATCATATAGAATTGAATAATTTTTTTTCTCTTTGGCGGAAATATTATTAATAAACTGAAACCCAGCAGCATTAGCTTCAAGCAGCAAACGTAAATCTTCAGGAGGAACTTGATTGAGGTAAAAACGATATCCTAGTTGTCTTACTTCGTTTGCATCCATTCCACAGAGAAATAAGGGATTCTCAGAAACATAAAGAAAGTTTTGTTTGTAATAGTCGATTACATACACACTTCTATAAGTCGTTCGAGCAAAAGTGTCAATATCCTCAATTATGGCTGCAATATCATTGTAAGCTTCATCAGAAATCTTATCAATGATATTGTCTTTAATAAAAAAGTCTTTTACCTCCATCATATTTCAATCAAAAAATACTCTCACAAAGATATAAGACTTTTCGACAACTTGGTCCGAAAAATTCACAAAACAACATTCAAAAAGCATTGAAATGGCAGGTAGATACTATCAGATATCGTTTATTAAAGATAGGAACTACAACATAAATAAATCATCAAAAGAAGGATTTATTACAGGTTATCTGCCTCTTTTGCCCATCAGGACTTATTCAGGCAACTTCTCAGCGTCTAAAAGATTAAAGTTCACTTTTCTAGTAAATAAATGTCCTAAACTTTGAAAATTAATGGAACCAAATTAAAATCTTAAAATCAGATGAAAAAAAATTATATTGGATGCTCATGCATAATAGGGGTTAGTTTAAAAATCACCCATTTGGGTATTGATAATCCATAATTACAAGATTATTTTTGCGAAATAAATTGAAAATATAGACTCAATCATGGATAAATTAATTGCAACTTTTGAAAATTATTCTATATGTCAACTTTCAAAAGAACATCTTCTTTCACTTTCGAAGTTTGTCGTAGATGAGAATTATAAACATCACGAAAACACACTAATTGATCCCTTAAAAAGAAGGAAAGAAATATTAGCTATATATAAAGAAGAACTTCAATACTTTTCTAAATCCAAGATTTTTGTAGCAAAGAACTACCAGAATGAAATTGTAGGATCAATTCGTATAATGAAATGGAATGGAGAGGATGAATTACCAATAACAAAAATGTTTGGGATCAAAGAACTAAATGATATTGCTCCTGAAAATAGTAACGTCCATATTTGGCATGTTGGTAGGTTTGCGGTACGATCTGATTTTCAGAACTATGGAATACAATTATTCAAAATTTTAATGATGTATGCCATTATACCTATTATGCAGTTTGAAAAAGGAATAATGTTTGCAGAGTGTGACAGTAAGTTATTTAGAATAGTCAACTTATTAGGATTTAAAGCTATTGCTATAAATAATGGTATACAATACTTAGGATCTAAGGCGATTCCTATGTATTCAACACGTGACGGTATGCTGGAGTTTGTGGAAAAGAATATGAACTTATTACTTGATAAGAAGGAGAATGTGAAAGATGATTTGCCGAATCTTATTTCTATTTTTATGAATAAACTAAAAGCACTAGTGTCCCATTAAAATTTGGGACGAATTAATAATGAAATAAATTTGGCCTATTAAGCCTAAAACGATCTTTGTCATTTTGAAATTTAGTTTTAGTAAACAGGTCTCTACAGTGAGTTTTGTCTGTCAAAGAAATACCTCAATATCTGTAAGACTTCATACTGCTTCTTTCTATCTGCATATCCTTTTAAACAATATCAACCAGACAATAAGTACTTATAGCGCATATATTTGTATTCGTACGGTATTTTCAGAAGTTTCCCAAAACTTTTTGATTCTTAAATGTTGTTTAATCCATTTGAAGAAAAGCTCAATTTGCTAACGGCTTTTATACAGTTCTGTAACTTGCCGGGCTGAGATATGCATTACATTGGTCAGGAATACAAACTCTCGGTTTTGTTCCCCGTCTAGTATTCTACTAATCTAAGATGCTCTGGGTAATACTGCCGAGGATAAAAACCAGTCAGTTCTATTATTTAATCAGATAGACTCTCTTTTGGTAAGTGTAGTTTCCAATCGTATTGTATTGCAGGTTCTTTTTAGCTCTTATGATGAGAAAGAACATATTTGATATATCTTGTACAGCATCTTAAAGTGATTATATACCCAATCAAAAACGGAGTATGAGTTGGACTCAAAAGGAATTTCTTTCATCGCGGTTGAATCAGGTGCTGATGCTTTGGGATCATGAATAAATGCAGGTATCTGGGTTTCAATATCGAAAAGCGTATGCATTTTGGTGCTACACAAAAGTTTAAGATGACAAACGATAATCAGATACAAGTGTATAAGACGTTTGTAAGCAGCGGTTACAATAATATAATTCCAATTTTGAGGTTGAGGTACAATCCGAATGCCAATTATTTTACGGGGTTTAAATATACGTTTGACCAGGCAAAATGGAATACAGATGGGAAAAATAATATCATGAACAACGGTAATAACCTATCTGAACGATAAATCAGAGCTCTAACTTTATACAACCCGAACATAATTTTGCCGATAAATCACCAAGTAAGTTTACAGATCCAATTCAGGAAGACTATTAATCGCCTTTTGTTTTAATTCATCTACAGCACGGGTGTATTTCTCAGTATGCTGAATACCGCTATGTCCTAGCAAGCTAGCAACAGTTTTAATGTTAGCTCCATTGTTTAGAATATTAACAGCAAAGGAGTGTCGTGCACAGTGCCATGTAATATGCTTATTTATTTTTGCAAGCTTGACCCAGTATTTCAATGAGCGCAAACACATTGTTTGCGAAGGTAACTTGAAGATGTTATCATTGGATATTTCTTCAAAACTCATTTTTTCAGATGTCCCAATAAGCTGAAGTAAGCCATCATTCAGTGGAATTGTCACCCAACTTTTCGAGCTCTGTCCTTGTGCCTTTTTTTGATTAAACGTAAGTAGCTTATTTGAATAATCCACATTTGAAAACACTAAGTCTTTGACATCACAAAAACGAATTCCGGTATAAAGACAAAAAATAAAAGCTCGTCTTACTTCTAAATTCTGTTGCGGATAAGTTGTATTGATTAACATCTGTATTTCTTCAATACTCAAGATATCTTTTTTCAATGCTCCTTCATCTGCTTTGCACGTAACATTGAGACAAGGATTCTTTCGCAAATAATCTTCCTCAACCAGATACTTAATGATTTTTTTAAATCGTTTGTAATGTGTTAATGCCCCTTCACCTTTACTGATACTCTTCAAATACTCTACAAATCTCTCCATCATTGCTTTGTTCATTTGTTCGGCTGTGACATGATTTTTATGTAGAGGGTTCTCCAATGTCAGAAAATCTTTAAAACGTTTTATGGCAGCTTTAATCATGCGCTTATCCCCTTTCGTGTAATTATCATAATAAGCATCCATACAATCCAGAATATTCACCTTTTTAAATGACGGAAGTCGATATCCGGTGGCCACTTCTTTCATTTGTTGTTCTTTTTCAAAACGGATCCTTTTGGCTAACTCCAAAGTTTCCTTGTTTGTTTGCCGCTCTAACGGGGTACGAGGGCTTTTAGAGATATACAATCCCAAACTTTCTTTTCTGCGATTTTTAACAATAACATCCTTATCTGTTTTACTGTCAACTGATTTTGAATAACCCAAATAATATTCTAAATACAGGCTATATGTGCCATTCTTGAGCTCTTTCTTTAAAAGTTTTGGATTATCGGTGCTAACTTTGTCAATTCTTCTCATATTTTCCTTTGTTTAAGTGCCTCACAAAGATATAAATATAAAGGAATTTCCAGGGCGCCAAAGGGGCGCCAAAAGCGACAAAACAAGTGCAAAAATGGGCAAACTAGCAAAACAACAGAAAGCCACAACTGTCTATATTACAGCCATTTAATTGTCTTTGCTTGACTTTGTTTTCAGGATTTAGTTCCCGTGTCGAGTATCTTGTATTTGAGACGGCGGAAAATGCTCAAGACAAGCCTTGTCCGTTGTGAAGACGGGTTGGTTATCTCATCGGATTCATCGAAAACCAGGCAGAGTTTCCCGGATGTGCGTCTGACAAATTTTGACAGTCCACGCTTCAGTTTGGAGAGTATGGAGGTGGAGAGGATGAGTAATACACCTTCAGGTACTGTTTCCAAATCGGCATTACTTCTGACTATACGGAATTTCTCCCGATTGATTGTCAGAAACGGTATCCAAGTCATATTGGTGGCAATGGCCGGAGCCAGAATGACGGCATTGCGTACCTTATGGAATTTAAGCAGGTATTTTGCCCGATGATACACGGCTGCCGTCTTGCCGGAACCTTGCTGCCAGTTCAGCAAAGCATAACGCTTCTGCAAGACCAGGTTCAGGTCGTGTTTTTGAAGTGATGTAAACTCACATATCTCACCGTCCTTGTTTCTGAAAGTGGTGCGATCGAGGTATTCTTGCAGAAATGGGTCTGGTTGCATTTCTGTAAACTGCCGGTTCTGGTTTTCGTATTGCCTGCGTTTCTTGCGTATCAGTTTTTCCGCTGCACGTATCTGGCGCATGTTCTTTTCAGTCGGCAGTTCCGGTAAGGGAAGTTCGCTCCGTCCCAGCACAAGGTCATTGATACTTGCCGCCTTGTGTGAAACCTTATCCAGCAGACGGGGTGCATACTGTTTCAGCTTGAAGCCGTAGGAGGTCTTCACCAGGGCCACTTCCTTGCGTGGTACGGTATTCTGCGAGGTGATATACCTGCGGATGATACCGAGGACTTTGGTCGTGGTCAGCTTGTTCTTCTCCCATTGGTTTACCTGTTCCCGGGTGGCATTTTCCGGCGGTTTCTGGTTACGGAACTTCGTGACCAGTGCTTCCGCTTTGTCTATGTGTTTGTTCAGCTTGGTGTGGGCTTTCAACTCGTACATGTACTTGGCGAGTTTGTACTCGAATACCTCCAGTTCCTCCTTGTCAATCCGGTTGGTCTCGCGCATCAGGTCGAAGCGTATTTTGTGCTTCATCAGCCTTGCCTCGCGGATGCGCTCTTTCAATTCAGACATGGAGATGAACTCTTCCGCGTTGTAGGCCTGCATCTCGATATGCAGCGACTTGCGCAGGAACACCATTACTTTCGTGTTGAAGTTGTGGACTCCCGTGGAAGCGAAGGCATTGGGATTTAACTTCACTTGCCCGATGAACGAGAACCGGCTGTTGATGCCCGTTATGCGTGTCTTCTCCCAGAACTCGCTCTGCATGAACGAGCTGGGAACAATGACCATCAGGATGCCTGCCGGGTTGAGCACATCGTAGGCTTTTTCCATATAGTATTCCTGTGACAGCCTGTAATCAAATTTCAGGTTGAAAGGCGGATTGCCGATAATGATGTCAAAGCGTTGTTCCGGGTAATATTGCCGGATGTCGCATTTCTCGATATGGGCGTCCGGGTAGAGATACCTTGCAACGGCCACCGCCTTTCCGTCTATGTCGAAACCGTAGGTGTTATGATGGTTCGGAAGGTGGTTGAAGAAGTTTCCCATGCCGCAGCACATGTCGAGTATCATCTCGGAAGAGGCCGGAGACAGCATATCCACTATGTCTCTGCATACTTCATGCGGGGTGAAGAACTGTCCCATCTCATACTCTTTCTTGGCCTCCGCGTACTCGTTGTAATTGGCAAAGTCGGACTGTTTCAGGTTGTGCAGCCCGCCGATGCCGGTATAGCAGTTGTAGATGCTCTCCGCCGGAATCAGATCCTTGCCGGAGTCTATGGCGAAAAGAATCTTCTCGTTGACCTCGGCCCGCCTGTCCTGTGGTATCTGTTGGGGTATGATGGCGTACATATCTTTAATAGTTTACGGTTGGAAATGAAGACACCCCGCAAGAGTTGCCTTACGGGGTGCTGTGGGATTCTTCTCATGGTCAGTTCTCCGGTAATGTGATTTCATCCAATCGGAGACGCTTGAAGCAGCTCTCGGCTGCCGCGCTGTCCTTGAATTTGACGTCGATACGTCCGTTCTTGTAGAATCGGATTTGCTCGGCGTTGGTGGTCGTGAGGTCGTACCAGTCATTGACAGACACGTCGTTGTCATCGAAACGGATAATCATTTTCGAGTTGCCGCACAGTACATCATCCGCACCGTAAGCGATACCCGCGCATAGGGTTTCCAGCTCTCCACTGTAATTGTAACTGATTTTGCACCGTTGGTGGTATTGTATGTAATAATCATCGAAGCGAATGATTTCGGGAAAGACAATCTTGTCCTTCTTCAGCTCCGTTTTGACCTTGCTCCAGCAGGAAGGCTTGACTACCTTTGCGACTCTGGCAAGCAGTTCTTCCACTGCCGTTTCCCGGAAACTCTTGCCACCTAAATGCTCGATAACCGCATCCACGTATGTCCCATAGACCGGACGGAAGCCCATGCGGAGTGTCTTTTCGTTTATCCTTTGTTCCGGCACCGACACGTTGTACGTCCTGTTGAAGTAGGCGATGATACGGTTGGCGAAGTTAGAGTTGGCGTTGTGGTTCTTGTCTACCAAATCGTTCAGCACATCGAACGGCTTGAACTCGTTGTGCGAATAATCGTCCTTACCGTTTCTGAGCGAGTAAAGGTCACGCATGGATATTTTCCCATTGTCGTCGTATGAGAAGTCCCGTTCTGTTCGGTATTGTTCCGCCTCTTCCTTGAAGATGGTATACCAGCGGTCTATCCGGTCAAGCGTCTTGTAGAGCATGTCCTGCTGGTTCTGACAAAACAGGCGGTCTTGCTCGGTAATCTTGTCCTCGTTTCTTACTTGTACGCTCAATATTCCTGAAAGCAGGTCGGGAGCGTTGCCGGGTTTGAATGATGTTGTCGTTTGCATATCTGTTTGATTTTAAGTGTTAGAAATCCTGTGATTGGATACGGTGGAAATAGGTGATGTGCTTCTCCATGTCCTTGACAATCTTCACCTGCTCGGGATGGAAATTAAGCCTTCGCTCCACTGCCGGGACATCAATCTTTTCCCATTCCGACAGAGGCAGGAAGACATATTCCCTGCGGAAGCACCATACCACGATCTGGTTTTTCCAATTCCCCTTGAATACCGTTCCCTCATAGTCTTGCAGGAATTGCCGGAAGTCCTCTTCATTGTGAAAAGCGATATCAAGACTTTGGTAGAGGTTTCTCGCTTCCAGGTCTTTGTGAAGATAAAAACGGCGGTATGTCTCTGTCGTGAAATCACCATAGAGCGGTTCCGGCTCACGGTAAATCCATTGTGGGACTTTTGCCGTGAATGTAACTGATCCGTGAGCGCACGATCCGCAATGTCCCCAGTCTTTGAATGCTCCTTCCGTCCAACCGTTGAATTTCAGATCATCCGTTTTTACATGGTGGAAAGCTCCACCGCTGACGCTCAGGCGGATATTATCCGCAGATTGCCATACGAATGGGACATACGGCTGTTCGCAGATGGAAAGCAGGCCTTTCTTTTCATCCATACTGTCTATGAGTGCATTGCCGTAATAGTCCCCATGACGGCTGAGATAAATCAGCCTGTCACCGGTTTGCGGTGTGATTTCCGAGCGCGTCTGCTCTATAAGTTCGACATAACGGTTGGCCATATCCACATCCTCCTGCGTCAGCCAATGTTCATGGTCGTACAAAACATTCAGTGTCTTGAGCGTTTCAATACCGTACTTGTTCTTTGTTGCCTGTAACATGACATTGTTTTTTTGTTAGTCCGGCTTTTCGGGGCCGGAGTTCCCGTAACTACAGGCTTTAAAAGGTCGTGTTCCGTACATGCAAGGTTGGCGGGAAAAATACCGAAGCCCTCCGGGGCGAGGATGATTTTTCCACGCCACCCGGAGGGCTTGACCTTGCTTGTACGATAAGAACACGAGTTACCTTTGCCTGTGAGTTACGTGAACTCGGCTACGGTACAGATGTCATTCTTGATTTGGATTATTTTTGAAATCACCGTGAAGATTATACCCGGAAAATTCCGGTATTCAGAGGAAAAACATTATCTTTGCAGAAAGATAAAGAGTTATTTGACAGCATGAGGAATATAGTGATTCTAAACAGTTTGCATTTTTCTTATCCGTTGCCCATTCTCATGCGAGTTTCATATAATACACTGATAGTCAAACAAAATACTTCTGACTATTACAAATATACAGATTATCAATCACTATCAGGAATAATAATTGTTTTTTTAGTATTAAAAAGAACTCCGCACAGAGCAAGTTTCCCAAACTTAACTACCATGCGGAGTACCTTATAAATCCATTAACAGACTACCACTCAATAAATTTGCCTCGGGCTTTACGTTCTTCCAGCTCTTTTTGAAGAAATTTCTGACGGTCCTTGGCAATATAACGGCGTGCAAAAATATTAGGTACAGCAACACCCAATGATATACACAAAATAATAAGTGCGGAATTAATACCATTTGAAAAAGCATTTGTCACCTCGCCTATCACACCGTGCATATTAATAAATGCCAGCAGGGAACGATACATCAACACTCCCGGAACCATCGGAATGACCGAAGGAATTGTCAACACATGATTCGGCACGTGAAACCAGTGTACTGCCTTCACAGCCAACAAACTGACCACAAAGCTTCCCATAAACGAACCGATAACCGGACCGTATCCCAATTCAAAGTTAACAAAATTACGGGTACACACGGCAATTATTCCGCCTATAGCCACTACCCACAAAAGGCGGCGCTGAATATTAAAGATAGTGGCAAAACCCATCGCAGCAATAGCCGCAGCAATAGCATACACCCAATATCCGTCATGCGGTACCATGCTCAATTCACTGAATTTCTGGTCAATCGTTACATCACTCATCACCAAAAGCCTCATCGCAAAAGCAATACCGAATGCCATTCCACCAACCATCATGACCGTATTGGCGGCACGGGTGATACCTACCAGCAAATGATTGTCAATCATATCATCCACAAAGTTGATTAGCGGAACTCCCGGAACAATATACAGCGTGCATGCCAACAAAGGATGATAAGGCGTTACAGACCATCCCGTAAACGAAAAGGCATACGCCAAACACGTGCAGACAAATGCCGAAATAGCAATACTCATATACACATTTATACCGAACTCTATACAACGGGCACGGGTACGGAAACCGACAAAAGTACATAACGCAGTTATCAAGAAAGCAATCCAGTCCCCGCCAAACAGTTTACAGAATCCGCCACAGGCAAACCCGGTACAGATGGCAACAACGTAAGGAGTATAATTACGTTTCTGATGAGCAATCTTTTCCAGTTCTTCTTCATACTTATCCAACGAATAATCCTGTTCGATGGCTCGCCATGACAATTTACTGATTTTGGAAATAGCCTCCATGTTAATGCCATGCTTTTCACATTTTTGAAACTTGGAAAAAGAATGCTTCTCATCACTCACATTGACCATCAACATAGTCCACCGGATATCAATGTGTAACTTCTCCTCGGGAATGCCGAGATAGGCAGCAACACGCTTCATGTTCCGTTCAATGCGGTTAGTGTCCGCAGCGCTCTCCATGAGCATTTTTCCTGTACGCAACAAAAGGTCCAATTTGCGACGTAATAATAAGACCTCCTGCTCATTTGTTGTCTCGTTTGTCATCTTTTTATCTTAAATGTTAATCCTGAATTTGGAATAGGTTATTTTTTCGGGGCGCAAAGGTACAAAAATATCCGTTATAATTATGCAAAACGCAAAAAACGCTTCAATGTAAATACAGCCTTCGAAGAAAGAAGAAAAGATATTCGGCTGTTAACAGATGATATTCGACTATAAATATAGGAACAAATCTGAATTTGTCGTATCTTTGACGCGGAATAATCTAACTAATTATGGTAACATTTAAAGAATTCTTTTCGTTCAAGAACAACCGCTTCTTTTGGCTCAACCTGGTGGCCATGATTATTGTTGTGATAGCAATAGCTTTAGGAACACTGCAATGGCTTGACAACTACACCCGTCATGGTGAAGCAGTGGTCGTTCCCAATGTAAAAGGATTGCCTATGCGTCAGGCCGAGAATGAAATCTATAAACAAAGTCTCAAAGCGGTCGCCATCGACTCCAGTTATGTCAAGGGGATGCCGCCCGGTGCCATATTGGAACAGAATCCCGCCGGAGGTTCAAAAGTAAAAAAAGGAAGAACGGTCTATCTCACCATCAATATGGACAGTGCACCCAAAGTGAGTGTTCCCGATATCATGGACAACAGTTCACTGCGCCAAGCCGAAGCCAAACTGCGTGCATTAGGCTTCAGAGTCACCGAACCGGAATACATCAGCGGTGAAAAAGACTGGGTATACAGTGTCACTTATAAAGGCCGTACCCTGAATGCCGGCGATAAAGTTCCACACGAAGCTTTATTGACCTTACATGTGGGTAATGGCAATGATGAGTTAACCAATGACTCGACTTTGACAGACTCTACAGCTATCGGTGACGATGACACTCCCGTAGTAGACAAATCTTGGTTCTAACTATTTTCCCCAAAAAGTGATGATGACAGAAGAATATGCGGATGAAATAGATGATACACTGGATGATATAGAGCGAGTGGTGGAAGACCCATCGGAGCTATATGAACATTTCCGGGTGGTAGTGGATAAAGGTCAGTCGCAAGTACGAATAGATAAATACTTGTTTGAACGACTGGTCAACTCTTCGCGCAACCGAATCCAGAAAGCAGCCGATGCCGGTTTCGTCATGGCAAACGGCAAGCCGGTAAAAAGCAGTTATAAGGTAAAGCCATGTGATGTGCTGACTGTCATGATGGACCGTCCGCGTTACGACAATGATATTATCCCCGAAGACATTCCATTGGACATTGTTTATGAAGACGAAGACCTGATGGTGATTAATAAACCTGCCGGACTGGTCGTACATCCGGGTTGCGGCAATTATCACGGGACACTAGTCAATGCCATTGCCTGGCATTTGAAAGACAATCCCAAATACGACCCGAACGACCCGCAGGTGGGACTCGTCCATCGCATAGACAAAGACACTTCAGGCTTACTTGTAGTGGCCAAGACCCCCGATGCCAAAACACACCTCGGACTTCAATTCTATAACAAGACCACCAAACGTAAATATAATGCGCTGGTGTGGGGAATTGTAGAAAATGACGAAGGCACTGTTGAAGGGAATATCGGTCGGAATCCGAAAGACCGCATGCAGATGGCAGTGTTAAGCGACCCCACACAAGGAAAGCACGCCGTCACCCATTACCGGGTTCTGGAACGGTTGGGATATGTCACTTTGGTGGAATGCGTGCTCGAAACCGGACGCACCCACCAGATACGCGTGCACATGAAACACATCGGGCACACCTTGTTCAATGATGAACGCTACGGTGGAAACGAAATTCTAAAAGGAACACATTTCAGTAAATACAAACAATTCGTAAACAACTGTTTCGAGACCTGCCCCCGTCAGGCACTTCACGCCATGACGCTGGGCTTTGTCCATCCCCGCACAGGCGAAGAGATGTTTTTCACCTCTCCGTTGCCCGAGGATATGACAAACCTGATAGACAAGTGGAGAAACTATATCAGTAACAGAGAAGAACTATGAAACGTACTATTGCCATAGTAGCCGGAGGAGATTCCAGCGAACTTGTCGTTTCCTTGCGCAGTGCACAGGGACTTTACTCTTTCATTGACAAAGAGCGTTATAACCTATATATAGTAGAGATGGAAGGGCATCGGTGGGAAGTAGTCCTTCCGGACGGCTCCAAAACCCCGATAGACCGTAATGACTTCAGTTTCATGGAGAACGGCGAAAAGAAACAATTCGACTTCGCCTACATCACCATCCACGGAACTCCGGGGGAAAACGGTATCCTGCAAGGTTACTTCGACCTGTTAGGAATCCCCTACTCCAGTTGTAACGTACTGGTATCGGCCATGACTTTCAATAAATTCACCTGCAACCAATACCTGAAAGGCTTCGGTATCCGCGTAGCCGAATCACTGATCCTGCGTAAAGGATTTGAAATTACAGACGAAGAAGTAATCAACAAAATCGGTCTGCCTTGTTTCATCAAGCCCAACGCCGGCGGTTCCAGCTTCGGTGTCACCAAAGTAAAGACTAAGGAAGATATACAACCCGCCATCGAAAAAGCTTTCGAGGAAAGTGACGAAGTAATGATTGAAGCCTTTATGAAAGGAACGGAAATCACCTGCGGCTGTTACAAGACCTCGGACAAGGAAGTGGTATTCCCCATCACCGAGGTGGTAAGTGCCAACGAATTCTTTGACTATGGAGCCAAATACAACGGCGAGTCACAGGAAATCACACCTGCCCGCCTGCCCGAAGATACAGCCGAGCATGTACGTCTGCTCACCTCGGCCATTTATGACATTCTGGGGTGCTCCGGCCTTATCCGCATTGACTATATCATTACCGAAGGCGAAAAAGTAAACTTGCTCGAAATCAATACCACTCCGGGCATGACAGCTACCAGCTTCATTCCCCAACAGGTGCGTGCAGCAGGATTGGATATAAAAGATGTGATGACTGACATTATAGAAAATAAATTTTAGTGATATCACTGACTAACCTTTATAAATTATGAACATACCAGCTGAATTTAACGAGATTCGTCCGTACACTCCCGAAGAGTTGCCGCAAATCTATGAAGAATTAATCGCTGATCCCGCTTTCCGGACAGTGGTAGAGTCTGTTATGCCGGGCGTACCTTTCGAAGGTCTTGCCATGAAGATGCGTCAATGCAAAACAAACCTGGAATTCCAAAAAGCGTTCTTTTACGGACTATTATGGGATTTAGTGAAAAAAACAGCCAACGGACTGACATTCGACTGTTCCGCCTTGTCCGACTTAACCTGGAACTACACTTTCATCTCCAATCATCGTGATATTATTCTGGACTCGGCTTTTCTATCTATCCTACTGATAGACAACGGAATGACAACCGTAGAGATCGCCATCGGCGACAACCTGCTCATCTACCCATGGATTCATAAGCTGGTACGTGTCAATAAATCATTCATCGTGAAACGCGGCCTCAACATGCGGCAGAAACTGGAAGCATCTGCCTTGATGTCGCGCTACATGCATTTCGCCATGAAGGAAAAACATGAGAATTTATGGATAGCGCAACGTCAGGGACGTGCCAAAGATTCCAATGACCGTACCCAGGACAGTGTATTGAAAATGATGGCCATGGCAGGTGAAGGCGATGTTACCGAAAGACTGAAAGAACTGAACATCGTTCCGCTAGCCATTTCTTACGAATACGACCCGTGTGACTTCCTGAAAGCAAAAGAGTTGCAACAAAAACGCGACGACGAACATTTCCAGAAAAGTCCCGAAGACGACCTGATCAATATGCAGACCGGCCTTTACGGATACAAGGGACGCATCCATTTCCAGACTTCCGCCTGTCTGAATCATGAACTGGACGAACTGAAAGAACTCAATTTGCCGAAATGTGATTTGTTTACCGCCATATCGGAAACCATAGACCGGCATATACACAGCAGTTACCGCCTGTTTGCAGGTAATTATGTGGCGTGTGACCTCTTGATGGGAGACAACCGTTTCACGGCCGAGTACACAGAAGAAGAAAAAGAGCACTTTGAAAAATATCTGGAACAGCAGATTGCCAAAGTCGATCTTCCCAACAAAGACACCGCCTTCCTGCGTCATGCTTTGCTGACTATGTATGCCAATCCGCTCATCAATTACCTGAAAGCGGCAAAAGGATAAGAACGTTTACCGTAAAGGGTGGATGTTACAGTCCACCCTGAAAAAGAAAATAATAAACATGAGGAAAGTCGTTATTTTATCTTTTCTAACCTCTTTGCTTCTCGGCGCGTGCGGTGAAGACGACTATGTATATCCTAATGTTCTGACAGATATGATCGACTTGAAAACCGACCATACAGGAACCGGACGGTATCTGATAACGGATGAAGGGACAGAGTGGCGCATCCAGTCACGTACCGGTCTTGACGGACTGGCACCAGACACCACGTACCGCACGGTTACCATGTACGCTCCATTGACAGACTCGGAAGAAGCAGAAAAAGAAGCCATGCTTTACAATACCCAACTGGTTATTTCTCCTGTTCCCTTGTCCGAATCTAAATTCAAGGAGATAAAGACCGACCCGGTAGCCATTCAAAGCATTTGGCGGGGTGGGAATTACCTGAACCTGATTTTACAAGTCAAAGTCAAAGACCAGAAACACGGTTATCACTTTATTGAGAACAAACTGGAGAACAAAGACGGAGAACAAACATTATACTTGACACTCTATCATGACAGGAATAATGACATCGAAGGTTTCAACCGTAAAGTCTATCTGTCTGTTCCCTTGTGGGCATACGCCGGCAAACTGCATAAAGGCGATAAGATTGTATTCAACATCCGTACTTACAAAGAAGGTATGACCAGTCGTATCTTTTATTTTTAGCAAACAAAAACATCAAAACATTCCATTTTATGATAAAGACCATCTATTTTGTATTCTTCATCTGCGCATTCTCACTAGGATTATGGGCATGTACCGGCAAAGACAGTGACAAATTCAAGAATCTTTCCTCCGACCAGTTTGAGGAAATGATACAGGACAAGACCATCCAACTGGTTGATGTACGCACGGTAGCCGAATATTCCGAAGGCCATATACCGGGCAGCATCAATATCAATGTATTGGACAATGAGTTTGGCACAAACATCGAGGAGCTTCTTCAAAAAGACCGCCCCGTAGCCGTTTACTGCAAAAGTGGAAGACGCAGCCGCAATGCGGCCAACATTCTGGTAAAAAAAGGATTCAAGGTGTATAATCTGGATAAGGGTATCCTGGACTGGAAGGAATTAGGGAAGGAAATAAGTTTTTAACCGTTTTTTTCCTTCAAATTCTTCATTATGGCTTAGCAAGTTGATTTACTGCCACTTATTATGAAGGATTTTTTTTCAATCCTTCATAAATTCTTCATCTCTGGTGTAAGCGTCTCCGCGATTCTATCTTGTCGCCCATTTTTCATTCTTATATTTTTGC
>OGLN01000372.1_pt1 | contig 36831 bp, 27 predicted proteins | sample 1572641 | NCBI WGS metagenome assembly OGLN01 (sample SAMEA2581903, study PRJEB24529) | metagenome | biome: Human gut stool | place: China | collected 2011
ACCTCGACTCCTACGAGCTGATCGTCGACGGCAAGAAGATCGACACGCCGCCCAAGGAGATGGAGCTTTTGTACCACCTTGCGGCGACGCCCAACCGCGTCTACACCCGCAACCAGCTGCTCGACGAGGTGTGGGGCTTTGACTACTTCGGCGACAGCCGCACCGTGGACGTGCACATCAAGCGCCTGCGCGAGAAGCTCGAGGGCGTGTCCGACAAGTGGGCGCTCAAGACCGTCTGGGGCGTGGGCTATAAGTTCGAAGCGGAAGAGACGTAAGTGAAGAGCATCTATTTCAAAAACTTCGCCGCGACCGCCGCCATGGTGCTCTTCAGCTTTCTGATCCTCGGCACGGCGTTCGTGTTTCTCGGCCGCAGCTATGTCATCAGCGAATACCGCGGCAACATGGTCTCCAACGCCGAGGAGGTCAGCCACGCGGCGCAGGCGCTCGTGCGCGGCGGCGATCTTGCGAGCTGGGACCTGCGCATGGTCATCAGCACGCTTGCGCAGTCGACCGGCAACCACATCTTCATCACCGATACCGACGGGACGATCGTGTCCTGCTCGTGCCGGAACATCGCCTGCGAGCACCTCGGCCGCACGCTCACCGGCAATGCCATGACGCAGCTGCGCAGCGACGGCAAGCTCAATCTCATCACGAGCCTCGGCGGGCTTTACAGCTCCGCGCACTACGTCGTCGCCCAGCCGATCAACATCGGCTCGGCCGCACGTATCGTCGGCTACGTGTTCGTGACGACCAACAGCGCCACGATCATCGACGGCTGGCGCACGTTCGTGTGGGTATTTCTCGCCGCGTCCGCAGCCGTGATGATGATCGCGCTGCTGCTCTCGCTCGTGACGAGCAAGCGCATGGCGCAGCCGCTCGACGAGATGGCCGTCGCCGCCAAGAAATTCGCACACGGAGATTTTTCCGCCCGCGTCACGGATGACGGACGCACCGACGAGGTCGGCGCGCTCATCTCGGCGTTCAACACCATGGCGGACTCGCTCGAGACGAGTGAGGAGCGCCGCAACGCCTTCATTGCCAACGTCTCGCACGAGCTCAAGACGCCCATGACCACCATCGCCGGCTTTGCCGACGGCATTCTCGACGGCACGATCCCCAAGGATCAGGAGGACAAGTACCTCGTCACCATTGCCGACGAGACGCGCCGCCTCTCGCGCCTTGTGCGCAGCATGCTGGACATGTCGCGCGTGGAGAGCACGGGCGAGGATCTGACGCGCCGGCGCGAATTTGACATCTCGGACAGGATCGTCAGCACCATGCTCAGCTTTGAGGCGCGCGCCAATGACAAGCAGCTCGACGTCGATCTCCAGCTTCCGGAGGATCCGATGCTCGTGCTCGGCGACCCGGACGCCATCACGCGTGTACTTTATAATCTGATGGACAACGCCGTCAAATTTGCCGCGCCCGGCAGCACGCTGTGCGTCTCGCTCTGGAAGTCGGAGGGCAAGGCCTACGTCTCCGTGCGCGACCATGGCGAGACCATCCCCGCCGACGACCTGCCGTTCATCTTCGACCGCTTCCACAAGTCCGACCGCAGCCGCAGCCTTGACCGCGACGGCGTGGGCCTCGGGCTGTATCTGGTCAAGAGCATCCTCGACGCGCACGGGGAGGACATCGCCGTCACGAGCCGCGACGGGGAGACGGAGTTCGTGTTCACGCTCACGCTCGCAAAGCCCGCGCCCAAGCCCACTGCCAAGCCGGAAAACACCGGCCGACGGGGCGGGCGCAAGAGTTCATGAATTGTTCGCGGAATTCATAGAATGTTCGTTTTCCATTCATAAGCAGCACAAAATCGTGTGTTATCATCAAATCGTTCCTTGGGAGGGACACCAACATGTACGACAACGTTCGCAAACCGGAGTCCGACTGGTATGAGGCCGGCTATTCCGCGCCCCGCAGCGAAGCTTCCGGCAGCGGCTGCTACGACTCTTACTGGAGCCCGTCGCAGACCGCCGCACCGAAGAAAGCGTCCCATCAGGGCCTGAAGATCACGATGATTATTCTCGGCGTGTTGGTGCTGATCATCGCCTCGTGTTATGTGTTCGCGGCGCGCGGACGGGACTCTGTTCCCTCCGTCGATCCCGGGCAGCACGGCAGCGTGACGATCCCACAGGACGATGCGGATGATGACACCACCGTCACCGGCAAGAACGAGCTGCCGGGTGCGCCGACAGATCCCGGCGTGACCATGGAGCTCCAGCCCGCCGGCGGCAGTGCGCTCTCGCTGCAGAGCGTGTATGCCAAGTGCCTGCCGTCCGTTGTCGGCATCCATGCCGACATCCGCCGCGGCGAGTACAGCACCGGCACGGGCATCGTGCTCACGAGCGATGGCTACATCGTCACGAACACGCACGTGCTCGACGGCGCGAAGAGCGTCACCGTGACCACGTCGGACGGCACCGAGTATACGGGTGCGCTCGTCGGCGCAGACGCCGTGAGCGACATCGCCGTGCTCAAGATCGACGCACAGGGGCTCACCCCCGCCGAGTTCGGCGACTCCAGCTCCCTGCAGGTCGGCGATGACGTTGTGTCCATCGGCAACCCGCTCGGCGAGCAGCTGCGCTGGACGATGACCAACGGCATCATCTCCGCCATCAACCGCGACATGGTCTACAACGGGCACAGCATGACCCTCCTGCAGACCAATGCCGCCATCAACGAAGGCAACTCCGGCGGCCCGCTCATCAATATGTATGGGCAGGTGATTGGCATCACGAACATGAAGGCCCTGTCCACCGGCGTGGAGGGCATCGGCTTCGCGATCCCGACGGCGGTCATCCGCCCGATCGTCAACGCCCTGCTGGCAGACGGCCGCGTTTCCGGCCGCGTGAGCATCGGCATCACCGTGGGCGCGATCTCCTCCGCCGCTTCGGACTACTATGATCTGCCCGAGGGGCTTTATATCAGCGATGTCGCTGAGGGCTCGGACGCCGAGAAGAAGGGCATCCAGTCCGGCGATATGCTTCTGGCGGTCAACGGCAAGGCCGTGACCACCACCTACGATGTCAGCGCCGTCAAGGATGGCTTGCAGGTGGGCGACACCGTCACCCTGACCATCTATCGCGACGGCAAAACGTTCGACGTCAAAGTCAAGCTCGTCGACACGAACGACATCTCTTAATTTGCTAGTTTCTCCCTCCTCATATTCTCCTCTCTATTGAACGAACCCCAGGCGGCTTGCCGTCTGGGGTTTGTTCTATATTGTGATGGCGTGATGCTGCTGCGTTGCGGAATTGAGCAGCGGGGGAGCCCGAGGGGGCAAGACCCGCCTCGGTTTCCATGGCACGCGCTTGCGCAGCAAGCCGACGAACCCCAGATGGGTAACACCATCTGGGGTTTGTTCTATATCCGGGCAAAAATGCTGCGATGGGTCATGTGACGGAGCAGCGGATGCGCAAAACAGCCCGCTCCGACGAGCGGGCTGTTTTGCGTTTATGCGTTTGGTGCGTTTTGCACTTCACGGTGCGGCGCTGCAGAACGTTCCACTGTCATACGCATACACCGTGCAGCCGAGCGCGTCGGCGTCGGCGGGGTCGTGCGTGGCGAGCACGAGCGTCCTGCCCTGCGTCTCGGCGGCGATGCACGCGATCACACGCGCACGCAGCGCCGCATCCAGAGCGCGGAACGGCTCGTCGAGCAGCAGCACCGGCGCGTCATACGCGAGCGCGCGCGCAATGGCCACGCGCTGCTGCATACCGCCGGAGAGCGCCGCGGGATATTGCTCCGCCGCCTCGCCGAGCTCCAGCCGCTCGAGCCATGCGCGCGCCTGCGGCATGGTCTGCGCCCGGTCGGAGAGCACGGCGTTGACATTTTCCGCTGCCGTGCGCCACGGCAGCAGCCGCGGCTCCTGAAACACGCACGCGATGCGCCCGGGCGAAACGCGCACGCTGCCGCCGTCCGGCGCGCGCAGCCCGGCGAGCACGCGCAGCAGCGTCGTCTTGCCGCAGCCGGACGGGCCCATGAGCGCGATGTGCGCCCCATCGGGCACGGTGAGCGTGACGTGCTGCAGCACGTCGCGCCCGTCATAGGTCACGGTGAGGTCATGCACCTCGATCATGTGCCGCCGCCTCCTTTCCCGCGCGGGGTCAGCGCGCGCAGCACCAGCCGCTCGAGTCCGACGCTCAGGAGAATGACCGCGAGCGTCCACGCGAAGAGGTCGGTGGTCTGCAGATACAGCTTCGATTCATAGATCATGCGGCCGATGGCGCTGTGCGGCACGGTGAGCACCTCGGCAGCGATGGCGGACTTCCAGCCGAAGCCGATGCCGGAGCGCAGCGCCGCGAGAAAGTGCGGCCGCACGCCCGGCAGATAGATCCGCCGCAGGATGCGTCCGCGCGGCCAGCCGTACACCTGCGCGAGCTCAAGCAGGGCAGGATCGGTCGAGCGAATGCCGGTGCAGACGTTGCTCCACACGACGGGCAGCACCATGAGCAGCGAGATGAACACCGGCAGCCAGTCGCGCGCGATCCACACGAGCGCGAGCACGACGAACGACGCCACGGGCGTGGACTTGACGACCGTCATGAGCGGGCGCAGCAGCGCGTCGGCGGTTTTCGACACCGAGCAGGCGACGGCCATGCCCGTGCCGAGCGCGACCGCTGCCGTGATGCCGAGCAGCACGCGGCCGATGGATACGGCCGTGATGCGCCAGAATGCTGCCGTCGCCGCGAGCTCGCACAGTCTGCGCACGACGACCCACGGCGCAGGCAGCAGCAGCTCCCGGTTCACGAGCAGCGCGAGCGCCGCCCACACCGCGACCCAGAATGCAAGCGTCAGCGCACCGCGGGCGAAACGCTTCATTTCAGCACGCAGTAGAAGTCATCCCCCGGCACGCTGCCGCCGATGCTCTGCGGGGCGACGGTGCTCAGCGCGGTGAGAAACGCCGTGAGCGGCGCCTGCATCTCCGCGCCGGAGACAAAGCAGACGTTGCAGTTCGGGATGGCCTTGGCGGCCACGGCGGCCTTGGCAAAGATGCCCGCGTCCTGGATCATCTGGCCGGCCTGCTCGGGCTCTGCGGTCAGGAATTCGATGGACGCCTTGTATTCGTCGAGAAACGCTTTGACCTCGTTCGGGTGCTCGTCTGCAAACGCCTTGCGCACGACGACGCAGCCCTGCACGAGGCTGCCGGCCTCGGAGACCTTGTCCCATTCGGCGGTCAGGTCGAGCGCGGCGGTGAGCTCCGGATTGGCCGCGCGGGCGATCGTGACCATCGGCTCGGGCAGCACGGCGATGTGCACCTCACCGGAGGCGAGCGCCGTGTTGAGCTCGGCCGGCTGGGCATAGGTATTGTCGATGGTGATGTCCGTGCCGGCGGTCAGACCATTTTTCTCGCACAGGTACTGGAAGATGAAGGTCGGGTTCTGCACGGGGACATAGACGTTCTTGCCGCGCAGATCGGCGAAGGACGTGATGTTCTCCGTGCCGTCGGTCACGACGTAGAGCACGCCGCGCGTGTTGAGCGCGAGCACCTGCACGGCGCCGTTGGTCTTGTTGTAGAGCGCGGCGGCGGCGTTCGTCGGCAGGGCGGCGATGTCGGCCGTGCCGTTGACGAGCGCGGCGGTGGCGTTGCTCGGGTCGGTCTCGACGGTGAAATTGTAGTTGAGCGCGGCATTGCCTGCCTTGCTGTCGGCCATGAGCTTTGCCATGCCGAAGCCGGTCGTGCCGTTGAGTGAGACGACGTTGACGGTCAGGTCCTTGTCGACGGCGCTGCCCGTGTCCTTCTCGCCGCAGGCGGCGAGGGCGAACACCAGCAGGACGGCCAGCAGCAGGGCCGTGCATTTGTGCAGATGTTTCATTGCAGATCTCTCCTTTTCGTGATTGCCGCCTGCATCGTGAGACAAAAAATGCCATGCCCGAAAGGCATGGCGGTGCAGCAAGGCACGCACGCAGCCTTCCACCTCATGGGCGATTCGGTGTCAGATTCGGTGCGGGATCGGCGGCGGCCGGGCCGGCAGCAGAGCTTGCGGCGCGGGCGCATAGTTTGGTTCGATTATGACACGGGAATACAGACGTGTCAAGCATTTGCGGCGACTTTTCCAAAAGATGCACAGAGGTTGAAAAATGGAACGTATTGTGAAAAAATCTCTCAGTTTGTCGTTATCAAAACGACGGGGCTGGGCATTGAAATCACAGAAAAAATCCTGTATATTGTATATAGAAAACCTGCATCAGCCGGGGTAGGAGCCGGCAAAGTGCAAATTTGTTGGAAAGGGAATCGAAATTATGGAACAGATCGATTACAAATTCATTGACCAGGTCCTTGCGGATCACGCCTGCGACGCCTCGCAGATCATTGCGATCATGCAGGATGTGCAGGCCAAGTATCGGTACCTGCCGAAGGACGCGCTGCGCTACATTGCGGACAAGGTGGGCATCAGCGAGTCGAAGATCTACGGCGTGGCGACGTTCTATGAGAACTTCTCGCTCGACGTCAAGGGTAAGTATGTGCTCAAGGTCTGCCGCGGCACGGCGTGCCATGTCCGCAAGTCCGGCAACGTCCTGCAGGCGCTGTATGACGCCACCGGCCTGAGCGAGAGCAAGCCGACCACGGACGACGGCCTGTTCACGATCGAGATCGTCTCGTGCCTCGGCGCGTGCGGCCTGAGCCCGGTCGTGATGGTCAACGACACCGTCCACCCGTCCATGACCCCTGAAAAGGCCGCAGATCTGATCGAGGAGTTGCGTGCAAAGGAGGGTGCGTAATGCGTCAGAGAATCGAATCCCTGGAGCAGTTCCGCGCGCTGCAGGCCGAGTACATGGCCGCACGCGAGGCGGAAAAGCGGAAGATCCTTGTCTGCTGCGGCACGGGCTGTGTCGCCGGCGGCAACCTGAACGTCTATCATGAGCTCAAAAAGCGCATGGATGAGCTCGGCATCCCCTGCGAGGTCTCCCTGACCGAGCACCACGACGACTCCGTCGGCCTGAAAAAGTCCGGCTGCCACGGCTTTTGCGAGATGGGACCGCTGGTGCGCATCGAGCCCGAGGGCTGGCTGTACACCAAGTGCCAGGTCAGCGACGTGGAGGAGATCATCCAGAAGACTATCCTCGGCGGGCAGTTCATCGAGCGCCTCGGCTACAATCGGGGCGGCGAGCTCTATGAGCGGCAGGAGGACATCCCGTTTTACAAGCGTCAGACCCGCCGCGTGCTTGAGCACTGCGGCCACATCGACGCGGAATCCATCGAGGAGTATCTGTCCATCGGCGGCTACGGCGCGCTGGCCAAGGCGCTGTTCGAGATGCAGCCGGACGAGATCGTGCAGGTCGTGAGCGATTCCGGTCTGCGCGGCCGCGGCGGCGCGGGCTTCCCGACGGGGAAAAAGTGGGCGCAGGTCGCTGCGCACACCGAAGAGCCCGTGAAATACATCGTCTGCAACGGCGACGAGGGTGACCCCGGCGCCTTCATGGACCGCTCCTGCATGGAGGGCGACCCGCACAAGGTCATCGAGGGCATGATCGTCGCGGGCGTTGCCACGGGTTCGACCGAGGGCTACATCTACGTCCGCGCCGAGTATCCCATGGCCGTGCACCGGCTCACCGTTGCCATCGAACAGGCGAAGGAGCTGGGCCTGCTGGGTGACAACATCCTCGGCAGCGGCTTCAACTTCCATATGCACATCAACTGCGGCGCGGGCGCGTTCGTCTGCGGCGAGGGCTCGGCTATGACCGCGTCCATCGAGGGCAACCGCGGCATGCCGCGCACGAAGCCCCCGCGCTCCGTCGACAAGGGCCTGTACGGCAAGCCCACCTGCCTGAACAACGTCGAGACGTTTGCCAACGTCCCCGACATCATCAAGAAGGGCGCCGACTGGTTCAAGTCCGTCGGCACGGAGGGCAGCTCCGGCACGAAGGCCTTCGCCCTCACCGGCAACGTCGTCAACACCGGCCTGATCGAGGTGCCCATGGGCACGACGATGCGCGAGGTCGTGTATGAGATCGGCGGCGGCATCAAAAACGGCAAAGCATTCAAGGCCGTGCAGATCGGCGGCCCGTCCGGCGGCTGCCTGACCGAGGCGCACATGGATCTGCCCATGGACTTTGACTCGCTCAAGAAGGCCGGCGCGATCATCGGTTCCGGCGGCCTCGTCGTCATGGACGAGGATACGTGCATGGTGTCCATCGCGCAGTTTTTCATGAACTTCATCTGCAACGAGTCGTGCGGCAAGTGCACCCCGTGCCGCGAGGGCACGACCCGTATGCTCGACATCCTCACCCGGATCACGAAGGGCAACGGCAAACCCGGCGACATCGAGGAGCTGCGCTCCCTCGCCAAGATGATCCAGAATTCCTCCCTGTGCGGTCTCGGTAAGACTGCGCCGAACCCCGTGCTGTCCACGCTCGCAAACTTCGAGGACGAATACCGCGAGCATATCTTCGACAAGAAGTGCCGCACCGGCAGCTGCCGCAGCCTGACGACGTATGTCATCGACCCGGCAGTGTGCAAGGGCTGCACGAAGTGCGCGCGCAACTGCCCGGCCGGCGCCATCACCGGCGAGCTGAAGAAGCCGCACCACATCGATCCGGAAAAATGCATCAAGTGCGGCGCCTGCAAGGCCGGCTGCCCGTTCGGTGCGATCAAGGAGGCGTGAACCATGGCTGAAAAGAAAATGATCATCGACGGTGTGTCCTGCCCGTTCACGACCGAGCGCAACGTGCTCGAGGTCGCCCGCAACAACGGCATCGACATCCCCTCGCTTTGCTACTGTGAAAACCTGTCCATCTACGGCGGCTGCCGTCTGTGCCTTGTCGAGAATGACCGCGGCAAGATGGACGCGGCCTGCTCCATGCAGCCGCGCGACGGCATGGTTGTCAACACCCACACCAAGCAGGTGCTCGACAGCCGCCGCACGACGCTGCAGCTGCTCATGAGCAGCCACCGGGCCGACTGCCTGACCTGCGATCAGAGCGGTCGCTGCAAGCTGCAGGAGTATGCCCGCCGCTACCACGTGGACGAGCACCGCTTTGAGCCCAACACCTACTGCACCGAGCCCATGGATCTCTCGTCGCCGAGCATCGTGCGCGATCCGAGCAAGTGCATCCTCTGCGGTCTGTGCGTGCGCACCTGCGCCGAGATCCAGAACATCGGCGCGGTCGATTTCAGCGGCCGCGGCAAGAAGGCGCACATCTCCGCCGACTTCGGCAAGACCCTCAAGGATACCGACTGTGTCGGCTGCGGCCAGTGTGCCGCCGTGTGCCCGACCGGCGCGATCACGATCCGCAACGAGACCGAAAAGTTCTGGTCGATGCTGCAGGATCAGACCCGCAAGGTCGTTGTGCAGTACGCGCCCAGCGTGCGTGCCGGCATGGCCGAGCGCTTCGGCCTGCCCGCAAACGAGCCCTGCACCGGCAAGCTCGTCGCCGCGCTGCGCCGCCTCGGTGCGGACGTGGTGTATGACACCAACCTTACCGCCGACCTCACGATCATGGAGGAGTCGGCAGAATTCCTCGAGAAGGTCAAGACCGGCGCGAAGCTGCCGATGTTCACCTCCTGCTGCCCCGGCTGGATCCAGCACGTCGAGAACCGCCACCCGCACCTTATGCCCCAGGTGAGCACCTGCGGCAGCCCGATGGCGATGTTCGGCTCGCTCATCCGCAAGCAGTTCGCGGGCGAGAATGTCTATTCCGTGGCCATCATGCCCTGCACCGGCAAGAAGTTCGAGGCCGCGCGCCCCGAGCTTGAGAAGGACGGCGAGCGGCTCATCGACCTCGTCATCACGACGAGCGAGCTGTGCGACATGATCGAGGAGGCCGGCATCGACTTTGCCGCCCTCCCGGATGAAGAGCCCGACGCTCCCCTCGGCGACTACACCGGCGCCGGCGTCATCTTCGGCGTGACCGGCGGCGTGACCGAGGCCGTCATCCGCCGCGTGCTCGACGATGCCAGCCCGAACACCCTGCAGACGATCGCCGAGTGCGGCGTGCGTGGTCTCGAGGGCATCAAGGCGTTCACCGTCACGGCCGGCGACCTGACCATCCGCATCGCGGTGGCGAATGGCCTGGCCAATGCTGATAAGCTCATCGCCAAGGTCGAGTCCGGCGAGGAGCAGTTCGACTTCATCGAGGTCATGGCCTGCCCGAACGGCTGCATCGGCGGCGGCGGCCAGCCCCCCGCCTGCAACAAGCGCAAGGCCGAGCGCGCCGAGGCCATCTTCAAGGCCGACGAAGCCTGCGCCCTGCGCATCCCGCAGCAGAACCCCGACCTGGGCTATGTCTACGACAACCTGCTCCAGGGCCGCGCTCACGAGCTGCTGCACATCCACTACCCGGCACACGGCGGCCACGCCTGAGCCGCGGGCAAACACAGATAGAAAACGTGCATGGAAGCTCGCTTCCATGCACGTTTTTGCTTGCGGTCTGCTTTGCACCTCCGGTCGAGCGGAAAGGTGAAAAAATCTCTGATGTCCGTAACGCCGGAAAGCCTCGCGGAGTCTTGCCGCCGGAGCGGCGAGGGAGCGTTTCTGCGCACCTCCGGTCGAGCGGAAGGGTGAAAAAATCTCCGGTGTCCGTAACGTCAGAAAACCCCGCGCCGGATGGCGCGGGGTTTTGCATGTTTTGCTGTTTGCTCAGGCAGAGCGGGCAACGGCGTCACTCCGTCGCGTCGGAGATGAGACCGTAGCCGCCGTCCTTGCGCCGATAGACCACCGACACCGCACCGTCGGCCGCGACATCGCGGAAGACGAAGAACGTGTGCTCGAGCAGATCCATCTGCAGGATCGCCTCCTCGACGCTCATGGGCTTGATGGGGAAGCGCTTGCGGCGCACGATCTCGAACGCGCCGGCCTCGGCCGCGTCGTCCGCGGGGAGGAAATCGGGCTGCACCTCGCGCTCAAACGCACCGTCGCGCAGCTTCTTGGCGAGGCGGGTCTTGTTCTTGCGGATCTGGCGCTCGATCGTCGCCACGGCGGAATCGACGGAGGCGTACATATCGCTCGTCGTCTCGTGGGCGCGGAAGAAGGTGCCGTTATTCTTGATCGTGATCTCGGCCGTGAAGCGGCCGCGCTCCGTGCTGAAGGTGACGTTTGCCTCGCTTTCCGTGCGGAAGAGCCGGTCGATCTTGCTGACCTTCTTCTCCGCATACGCGCGCAGGGAACCGGACGGGGCCATTTTCTTTTCGATGAACGTGAACTTCATAAAACGCCACTCCTTTCAGGTTTGCACTCCGGGTCGCCCCGGATCGTTATATACATGATAACCGATTTCGCGGCAAAAGGGAAGTGGATTCTGTGAATTTTTTCTCAATCGCCGCACGATCGGCAATTTTCCGGCGGAAAGAGCGGGACTCAGCCCTTTTTCGCCTCCGCCTTGGCGAGAAACTTCTCGGCCATGATGAGGAAACGCTCGTGCGTGCCCTGACCGATCGGACCGGCATCGTCTTCCGCGGTGACGCGGAACACGAGGCGGCGGCGGTCGACCTCAACGAGCTCGGCCCTGGCTGTGACGTGCATACCGACGGGGGTCGCCGCGTCGTGCGAGACGTCAAGCTTCGTGCCGACGCTGCTCTGGCCGTCCTCCAGAGCGTCTGCAATGGCGTTGCAGGCGGCATTTTCCATCAGGGCGATCATATACGGCGTTGCGAACACCGGCAGGGAGCCGGAGCCGACAGCGGCCGCGGTATTTTCAGGCGTCACGACGGTGGAAGCGGTACCGACGGCGCCAACGGAAATGGACATTGGAAATCTCTCCTTTACTACGTTTGTGAGCCACCGGCGACGTCCGACGTATGTGCGTTTGTCAACCGGGGGTAAGGTTAGTTTAACATGATTTTATAGGGAACGCAACAAAATTTCGCGCTGCGTGCGCAGCCGTGTTAACGTTGTGTCAGTCCTTGCAGGGCGGGCGCTTCAGTGCTATAATACTTATTTGTCCGGTCGTGTTATCTGCGCCCGGGCGCGTCCCGCCGAAGCCATCGGCGGAGATCATTTGGCTTCCGCCATCGCCATTGGCGGAGCAGGGAGGAAAATCATGAAAAACACCGAAAAGACAATGGACAAGATCGTCGCCCTGTGCAAGAACCGCGGCTTTGTGTACCCCGGCTCTGAGATCTACGGCGGCCTCGCCAACTCCTGGGACTACGGCCCGCTCGGCGTGGAGCTGAAAAACAACGTCAAGCGCGCATGGTGGCAGAAGTTCGTGCAGGAAAATCCCTACAACGTCGGGCTCGACTCCGCGATCCTCATGAACCCGCAGGTCTGGGTGGCTTCCGGTCACGTGACGACGTTCAACGATCCGCTCATTGACTGCAAGTCCTGCAAGATGCGCCACCGCGCCGACAAGCTCATCGAGGGCTGGCTGGCCGAGAACCCCATGCCCGACGTGAACGTTGAGGCCATGACCAACGACGAGATGGTCGCCTTCATCCGCGCCCAGCAGATCCCCTGCCCGGGCTGCGGCAAGAGTGACTTTACCGATATCCGCAAATTCAACCTCATGTTCAAGACCCACCAGGGCGTGACCGAGGACACGGCCGCCGAGGTGTATCTGCGCCCCGAGACCGCACAGGGCATTTTCGTCAACTTCAAGAACATCCAGCGCACGACGCGCCGCAAGATCCCGTTCGGCGTCTGCCAGATCGGCAAGAGCTTCCGCAACGAGATCACGCCGGGCAACTTCATCTTCCGCATCCGCGAGTTTGAGCAGATGGAGCTGGAGTTCTTCTGCGAGCCGGACACGGATCTGGAGTGGTTCGACTACTGGCGCAGCTTCTGCCACGAGTGGCTCAAGGGCCTGCGTATGCAGGACGAGAACCTCCGCCTGCGCGACCATGAGAAGGAGGAGCTGAGCTTCTACTCCAAGGCCACGACCGACTTTGAGTATCTGTTCCCGTTCGGCTGGGGCGAGCTCTGGGGCGTCGCCGACCGCACGAACTACGACCTGAGCCAGCACCAGAAGTTCTCCGGTCAGGACATGGACTACTTCGACCAGGAGAAAAACGAGCACTACATCCCCTATGTCATCGAGCCGTCGCTCGGCGCAGACCGTGTGACGCTGGCCTTCCTGTGCGAGGCGTATGACGAGGAGGTCGTGGACGAGGCCAAGAACGACACCCGCGTCGTGATGCACTTCCACCCGGCGCTCGCGCCGTTCAAGTGCGCGGTGCTGCCGCTGTCGAAAAAGCTCTCCGAGCCCGCGACCGAGCTCTACCACCAGCTGCAGAAGCGCTTCATGTGCGACTATGACGAGGCCGGCTCGATCGGCAAGCGCTACCGCCGTCAGGACGAGATCGGCACGCCGTATTGCGTGACGTTTGACTTTGACTCGGCGGAGGACGGCTGCGTGACCGTGCGCGACCGCGACAGCATGCAGCAGGAGCGCGTCCCCATGGATCAGCTCGCCGACTACATCGCCGCGCGCATTCAGTTTTAAGCTATGCCGAGGATCGTCCCGCCGCCGGATCCGACCGAAAAGGAGGAGCCCGGCGCGCAGATCGCCCGCTGGCTCGGGCCGGTGGGCGGCGTCTTCGTGCTGCTGCTCTCGGCGCTGATGGTCGTGTTTTGCTTCACGGCGGGGGCAAACCCCGTGCCGGGCTACACGCCGCCGCACGACAGTGCGTATTACGCCGGACACCTCGACGAGCTCGCGCAGGAGCTAAATGAAAATGTCCTGCCCGTGCTCGACGAGACCGCGCACGCTGAGGCAGACGGCGGCACCGTCACCGTGACGGCCTCGGCCAAGGAATATGTGCCCGTGCGCGGCGCGGTGCTGAAGTTTTACGACGCGGCGCTCTTTACGTTTGAGAAAGCAAATTAGAATAGAAGAAAAGGAAGAATCAACATGAAACACGGATTTATCAAGGTTGCAGCGGCTGCTCCCGAGATCCGGGTAGCAGACCCGATGTTCAATGCGGATGCCGTCATCCGCGCCATGGACGAGCACGCGCGCCTCGGCGTGAAGGTGCTCGTGTTCCCGGAACTGACGCTCACGGGCGCCACCTGCGGCGATCTGTTTTACCAGAACACCCTGCTCGCGGGCGCGGCGGCCGCGCTCGAAAAGGTCGTCAAGGCGTCCGAGGGCAAGGACATGCTCGTGTTTGTCGGCCTGCCGGTCGCGCAGGGCGCGAAGGTGTATGACGCGGCGGCCGCCGTGTGCAACGGCGAGCTGCTCGGCGTCGTGCCGGCCAGCTGCCCGGGCGACAAGCACTTCGCCCTGCCCGGCGCGCTGCTCGACGATATTCAGATCGGCTCCCTCGGCCCGGTCGATTTCCACCCGCAGCAGCTGTTCCAGCACAGCGCGGTCAGTGAGCTGACTGCCGCCGTGCTCGTCGGCGCGGACGTGTCCGCCCCGGTGTCCCCGGCTGTGCGTCATGCGCTCGCCGGTGCGACCGTGCTCGTCGAGATGGCGGGCTTCCCGATGGCGACGGACTCCGCCTGCCGCGTGACCACCGCCGTGCGCGCCGAGAGCGCGAAACTGCACGCCGGTGTCGTGCTGGCGGCCCCCGGCTTCGGCGAGTCGAGCACCGACGCGACGTATTCCGGCCTGTGCCTCATCGCTGAGGACGGCAAGGTGCTCGAGAGCGCCGAGGACGGCTGCTCCGACGTCGTGACCGAGCTCGACGTGCAGCTGCTCATCGCCGCGCGCCGCAAGGACGCGACCTTCACTGGCGACGCTGCGTCCTACGTCGTCACCGAGTGGGGCGAGGGCACTGAGGAGACCGTGCTCACCCGCCCGTTCGGCAAGTACCCCTACCGCCCGGACGACCCGGCCGATTATCACGCCGCGGCCAAGCGCCTGCTGCACATGCAGGCCGCCAGCCTCGTGCGCCGCATGCAGTACGCCAATCTCAAGCACCCGGTCGTCGGCATCTCCGGCGGCGTGGACTCCACGCTCGCCGTCATCATCTGCGCCGAGGCCGTGAAGATGATGGGCCTGCCGGCCGATTATGTGAACGCCGTGACCATGCCGTGCTTCGGCACGACCGACCGCACGAAGTCCAACGCCATCATCGTGTCCGAGCAGCTCGGCGCGACCGTGCGCGTCATCGACATCGGCGAGAGCGTCATGCAGCACTTTAAGGACATCGGTCACGACCCCGAAAACCGCAACGTCGTGTATGAAAACGCGCAGGCGCGCGAGCGCACCCAGATCCTCATGGACGTGGCCAACGGCTTTGCCGACGGCGGCATCCATGTCGGCACCGAGGACATGAGCGAGTTTGCAGACGGCTGGTGCACCTACAACGGCGATCACATCTCCATGTACGATGTCAACGCCGGCTCCACCAAGACCATGGTGCAGATGGTTGTGCGCTACGTTGCCGAGACCACGGACGACCAGGTGCTCGCCAAGGCGCTGCTGGATGTGCTCGACACGCCGGTCAGCCCCGAGCTGCTGCCGCCGACGCGCAACGGCGAGATCGCCCAGAAGAGCGAGGACTCCGTCGGCCCGTACAACCTCCAGGACTTCTTCCTGTACTATCTGGTCGATCACGGCTTCGCGCCCGAGAAGGTGCTGCGCCTGGCCGACATCGCCTACGGCGACGAGTTTGACCACGCGACGCTCAAAAAGTGGCTGCGCAGCTACTGCCGCCGCCTCTTCAGCCAGCAGTTCAAGCGCTCCTGCCTGCAGGACGGCCCGACGCTCAACGGCTTCAGCTTCTCGCCGCGCACCGGATTCCTCATGCCGTCCGACGGCTCGGATGCGCTGTATCTGGCGAGCGTGGACGCGCTGAAGTAAACCCCGTTATAAAAAACTGTCATGAGCGGATGTGCAAAGTTTGTACATCCGCTCTTGATTTTTTGCGCCGGATTGGGTATCATACTCGTGCGCTATATCCCGCCCGGAGCGGGAACAGCAGCTTAGGAGGTATAAAAAATGAACAACAGCAATGGTAAGACCCGGCGTCTGGCTGGGCTTGCACTCTTCACCGCCATCGTCGTCGTGCTGCAGCTGCTCGGCAGCTTCATCAAGGTCGGCCCGTTTGCCGTGTCGCTCGTGCTGATCCCGATCGTGGTCGGCGCGGCCGTTTACGGCGTGAAAGCCGGTGCCTGGCTCGGCTTCGTGTTTGGCGTCGTCGTCACGATCGCCGTCGTCACCGGCGCAGATGCCGGCGGCTACATCATGTTTTCCGCGCGTCCGGTCATGACCGTGATCGTCTGCCTGCTCAAGGGCACCGCAGCCGGTTATGTCGCGGGCCTTGTCTATCGCGCCATCAGCAAAAAGAATGCACTCGCCGGCGTGATCGTCGCGGCCGCTGCCGCGCCGGTTGTCAATACCGGCCTGTTCGTGCTCGCCATGCTGCTGTTCTACCAGCCGCAGCTTCAGGCGTGGGCGGGTGACACCGCTGTGGCGACCTATATCGTCACGGGTCTCGTGGGCGTGAACTTCCTGCTCGAGCTGGGCGTGAACCTCGTCCTGAGCCCGACCATTACCCGGCTGATCGCAGCCGGCAAGAAGGGTCCGGTGGACTGATATGCTTCTGGCTCTGGACGTTGGCAATACAAACATTGTGATCGGTTTTCTCGATGCGTCGGGCATCCGCAACATTGCCCGTCTGGAGACCGACCGTGATAAGACCGCGCACGAGTATGCGATCTCGCTGCGGCAGGTGATCGAGTTTTCCGGCATCGCGCCGGAGGATATCGACGGGGCGATCCTGTCGTCCGTCGTGCCGCCGATCAACGGCGCGCTCGTTGCCGCTGTGCGCATGATCACGGGCATCCGCCCGCTCGTTGTCGGCCCCGGCATGAAAACGGGGCTGAACATCGCGCTCGATAACCCCGCCACCATGGGCAGCGACCTTGTGGTCGGCGCGGCCGCGGCGCTTGCGCTGCATGCGCCTCCGCTCATTATCATCGACATGGGCACGGCCACCACCATGACGGTCATCGACCGTGAGGCGCGTGTCCTCGGCGGCGCGATCATTCCCGGCGTGGGCATCTCGCTCGAGGCGCTTGCAAGCGGTACGTCGCAGCTGCCGCGCATCTCGCTCGACGCGCCGAAAAAGTGCATCTGCTCGGAAACGGTCGAGGCCATGCGCTCCGGCAGCGTCTACGGTACCGCCGCCATGCTCGACGGCATGATCGACCGCATGGAGGACGAGCTCGGCGAGCCCGCCGCCGTCATCGCGACCGGCGGCCTCGGCGGCATCGTCATCCCGCACTGCCGGCGCGAGGTTATCTATGAAAAGAACCTGCTGCTCAACGGGCTGTGGGAACTGTACCAGAAAAATAAGCGCAAGCGCTGAGCGCGCGCACCGACGCATCGGCGTCACGGAGGCAGCTCCGTGACGCCGATGTTTTTTGGCCCGCGTGCCCGGTGCCGATTCACATTATGTAAACCGACCTCCGAAGCCTGTGTCGAACCCTGTCGAACGTGATTACCTAGCCGACAAATGCGGGCAGGATGTGAATTCTTAGCATATCTTAGCACAAAATTTGCGCAATTTTGCGCGTAAGGCAAGCGGAAAGCGCGCAGAGGCAAGCGAACCTGCACGAAGAGCCGCCCGAAAGGGCGGCTCTTCGTGCAGTGTATATCCGCTTTTTGGCGCGATCGCCGCGCGTCTTACGCGGGGTTGACGTGCACGGTGCAGTGCTTGACGTCCGGGAAATCGTGCTCGAGCTCATGGTGCACGCGCTCTGCGATGGCGTGCGCGTCGCGCAGCGGCAGCGCACCGTCGACCGCGATCTCGGCATCGACATACGTCCGGCTGCCGAACAGCCGCGTCTTGAGATCGTCCACGCGCACGACACCGGGGGTGCGCAGCATCGTCCGGCGCATGGCGGCGACGGTGTCGGTGTCAGCCGCGCGGTCGACGAGGCGGTCGATGCTCTCGCGGAAGATGCCGTATGCCACCTTGAAGATGAACAGGCAGATGACGATCGACGCGATGGGGTCGAGGATCGGCAGGCCGAGCCGCGCGCCGAGTACGCCCGCAAAGCTGCCGATGGACGACAGCGCATCCGAGCGGTGATGCCATGCCTCGGCCTTGAGCGACACGGAGCGGATGCGCTTGGCGGCTGCGATCGTGTACCAGTACAGCGCCTCCTTGACGACGATGGACACCACCGCCGCGATGAGCGCGAGCATGCCGGGGGCGGCGAGCGTTTCGCCGTGGATGATTTTTGTGATGCCTGTGTAGCCGATGGCAGCGCCGACGAGCACGAGAATATTGCCGAGCAGGATCGAGGCGATGCACTCGAGCTTTTCGTGCCCGTAGGGATGGCTGGCGTCGGCCGCCTTGTTGGAAAAGATTGCGCCGATCATCACGATCAGCGAGCCAAGGATGTCAGACGCCGAGTGCACGGCGTCGGCCACTATGGCCGACGAGTGCGCCACGATGCCGGCGACGAGCTTGAACACCGTCAGCGCGGCGTTGCAGACGATGCCGACGGTGGATACCTGCATGGTCACGCGCTTGGCATCATCGGGTGCGGAAGCGGTTTCACGCATGAAAAAAGACTCCTTTCTAAATAAAAAAGCGCCTGCGGGGCATGAAGTCCCACAGACGCGGTGATCTCTGTCTGCTGCGGCGCGGACGCCGCCCGGCCGTTTCCGGCCTGTCATTAGACGCGAGTATAGCACGGGCGCGGCCCGCCGTCAAGCGGTAGTTTTGTTTTTTCACCGGTGCAGCCAGTGCACACCGGCGCGGCGGAGCTTTGCCCCCAGGATGAGCGCGATCTGCACCGGAACGCCGACGAAGAACACGGCCCAGATGTTATATTCTAGGTACTGGAAATAAAACGCGGTGATCGTGCTCCATACGAACAGCGACGCGAACACGCACTGCAGCATCGCCTCGCCCTTCCAGTGACGGGAGAACAGAAACGCCACGCCGAACGACACCGGCACCGCCCACACGAACGCCATCCAGTACATCTTGCCGATGCTGAACTGCGAGTACAAAAACACGACGACCGCAACGACCCACACCATCGTCACCCACATGGCGGCGATGAGCATTTTCTGCATCAGGTATGCGTCGCGCTTTTTCTCATGGCCGGCCGCCTCGGCGAGCGCGCTGGCAACGCCGTCCTCGGTCAGCAGATCGTCCACGCGCAGCCCGTAGAGGTCGGCGATGGTCTTGAGCATGACGACATCGGGCAGGGAATCGCCCCGCTCCCACTTGGACACGGCCTTGTCGGAGTAATTGAAGCGCGCGGCGAACTCGGCCTGCGTCAGATTTTCTTCTTTTCTCAGCTCGGCTAAATTGGCGGCGAGCGCGCCTCTCACATCTTCCATGGTATGAGTATACCACAGCGCGTGCCACACCGCAAGTCCAGCAAAATCCCAGATACAGGGATTCTCCTGCCGGTAGAATCGGCTTCTCTCAACATTTCTACCGGTCGAAAGCGGGGAGGATGCGTTTTCAGACCTCTTGCCGTATAATGAAAACAAGAAAAAACCGGGATTTGACCGACGATGTGCACGCCGGGCAGCCCGCAAGGAGTTTGAGATCTATGCGCAAACAAAATTTCCGTCTTCCGCCATGGCGGCGCAAGCCGACGGCGGACGAAACCGCGCCGGACATCGCCGACAGCGAACTGGTGCCCTCCGAGAGCGCCGCGCAGCCGACGCGCCGCAAGCACGGCAAGCGCACCTATGTTATCGGCGGCGTGCTGCTGGCACTGGCGATCGCGGCGGCGGTGGCGCTGCCGGGCGCGGTCGATACCGACGACGGCGCCGGCGGGGCGAGCACCACGCTCGCGCGTCCGGACGGCGATCCCTCCGGTCAGAGCGCCGAGGACAACATTTATATTACGACCGGCGTCATGGATCAGGAGACCTACCGCTCCGAGACCGTCGGGCAGACGAAGGCGAAGGTCGGCTTCATCGACTATAACCAGAACGTGCACAACGTGCGCGTCGTGACGAGTGACAGCGTCTTCACCGAGGCCATCAGCACGAGCATGTTCGTCAAGCTCGGCGAGCAGAAATATTTTAAGGACGGTGCGATCCTTGTGCGCAAGGCGAGCTCCGTCACCGCCGACAGCGCGACATGGAGCGACCAGATCGTGGCCATCTCGCAGCAGGACTATCAGGATGCCTACGGGCAGGATCCGCGTAACCTCAGCAACTACGTCATCAGTCAGGACACGGTGCAAAACCCGACCATGACCGCCAATGACGACGGCACGTACACCCTCACCTTTGACCTCGAGCCTGCGGGCGCGAGCGCATACTATAAGCATCAGGTGCGCACGTACAGCGGCGCGTCGAAAAACCCCGAGTTTACGGCTGTGCACATGGTCTGGACGATCGACGCCAACTGGGATCTGCTGCAGATGGACACTGTGGAGAGCTACTCCGTGTCCATGTCCGGCCTCGGCAGCCTCAACTGCACGAGCACGCTCACGGAGACGTTCACGGACTTCGGCGCCGTGACCGACGACCAGACGGAGTTCCAGCACTATCTCGCCACCCAGTACGACCCCAACAACCTCGGCAAGCTCTCCGACGGCGGGCAGGACACGCAGGCCATGGTGCGCGACTTCTTCCGCCGCACCCCGAACTACAGCCTCACCGTCAGCGCGAACGGCCAGTCCTACGGCCTGACGGCGCATATGGATATTGATCAGACCACCTTCCAGCTGCGCGGCAATGTCGCGGGCGTCGACCTCTTCGCCGCCTACAGCAACGAGCGGGTGTACATCGCCTTCGGCAGCCAGAAGATCACCCTGCGCGCGAGCGACACGCTCGACGCGGCGCGCACGGTGGCGGGCTATCTCGGCGTGCAGATCCCGGACATCTCGCTCGATTCCGCCGGCATGGCTGCGCTGACGAAAAACGTCACCATGCAGGAGACCGCCAACGGCATGAACATCCGCCTCAACGACCCGATGATCTCCGGCACGGTGCAGCTGACCGATCCCGACGCGCTGCGCCTGACGCGCGCGGACGTGTCGCTCAACCTCGGCGGTGCACGTATGCGCATCGCGGCCACGCCGTACTACGGCGGCTTCCGGGTGCAGTCGCTCGACGGCTACACCGATCTGACCGGCGCGCTGAGTCTCGTCAGCCCCCTCATGGATGCGGCCACGGCCAAGACCGCGACCTTCGACGTCGCGCTCAGCGGTCCGCTGAGTCTCAGCGGTACGGCCACGGTGACCCGCACCTCCGGCGGCTATGATGCCGCGCTCACGACCGTGGTAGACGGTGTGACGATCCGCGCCGAATACATCGGCAGCACGGTCTATGTCTCCGCCGGCAACATCCACGTCAGCGGCACGGGCAGCGAGATCAAAGACCTCGTCGCGTGGGCGGGCAAGCTCGCCGGTGCGAGCGGAGCGGACGCCGCGGGCAGCGCTTATGCGCAGTTTTTCCGTGAGCTCACGCCGCAGTCCGCCGTTGACAGCATCCGCGGGCTGACGTGGTCGAACAATGCCCTGCATGCGCAGCTGAACATCGCGGGCACGGATGTGTCCGCCGCCCTCTCGGCCGACAGCGTAAGCGTTACGGCTGCTGGCTGGACGGTGCGCGTGACGGTCACCTCGACGTCCGGCAGTGCCGCCGCGCTCAGCCCCACGAGCGGAAATTATGTCACGCTCTCGCAGCTGCAGCCCTTTGCCCCCGTGCTTGAGCGCTATGTCGGCGCGCAGGCCATGGGCATGGATGCGACGGTGAGCGTCAACGGCTACAGCCTTGACACCGATGTCGTGCTCTCGTTCGGCAAGCCCGTCGCGGCGCGCGCCGTGTCGCAGATCCTCGGCCGCGACCTGACTGTCACCTTCTGGAACGACCGCGTGTACATCGACTACGGCTGGCACCACGTCACGGCGTCGATGGATTCGCTCGAGCGTGCGCTCTATGCCGTGCTCACCGTCACGCCGGGCGTCGACCGCCAGACGGTGCAAAACGCTATCGAGGCGTACACCTACTTCTTCGAGCACCTGTCGTTCGCGAGCGTTGTCGGCGCGATCTCGGACTTCGGCTATGCCGACGGTGCGCTGAACATCACGGCGAACATCGCGGCCTCGCCGCTGTACATCTCGCTCACGCCGAGCCGGATCACGCTGCGCACGCAGGTCGATGCGGCCAACCTCACCGTCACGGCCGCGCCGGGCAGCGCCTATGCCGCCGCGCCGGATCTCTCGCCGCAGGGCGGCAGCTACCGCAACCTTGACGATTTTCTTGCCCTGTTCCCGAGCTGGTAAGTTCGGGCAGTACACCCCTGAGATTTGAATACAGACAAAAAGCGCCCCCGAACCGTTTTGGGTTCGGGGGCGCTTGTGCATCCCTCTGCCATCCATGCCGCGCGTCAGCACGCGCTCTGCTTCTGCCGCAGACTCAGGCAGTCGGCGATCATGGCGATGAACTCCGAATTCGTCGGCTTGCCCTTGATGTTCGAAACCGTGTAGCCGAAAAACTTCTGCAGCGTCTCCAGATCGCCGCGATCCCACGCGACCTCGATCGCATGGCGTATCGCACGCTCAACGCGCGAGGGCGTGGTGTTGAATTTGCGCGCGACCTCGGGGTAGAGCACCTTGGTCACGGAATTGATGACGTCCATATCGTCGATGGCCAGCATGATCGCCTCGCGCAGGTACTGGTAGCCCTTGATGTGCGCCGGGACGCCGATCTCATGGATGACGTCGGTGACGACGCTCTCGAGCGTGGGCGCGGGCTCGGGTGCGTCAAGCTGCGCGCACAGGCTGCCGGTGCGGCGGCGCGGACGCGCGGTCTGCCGGATGCGGTACACGAGCAGCGGCGGGTCGACCGGCTTTTGCATGAAGTACATCGTGCCGAGATCGGCACACTCCATGAGCACTTCGTCATTGTAGATCGCGGATGTAACGATCACGCGCGGCGGCTTCTCCTTGGCCTGCAGCCGCGCCAGCAGCGACATACCGTCGACGCTCGCCAGCACGAGGTCGAGCACCACCACGTCGGGCTGAAATTCGTCGACGAGCGCCTCTGCGCGCAGCCCGTTGTCCGTCTGTGCGACCAGCTCCATGTCCGCCTCCCGGGCGATGGCCTTGGCATAGGCTGCGCGGTATTCCTCACTGGGCTCTGCCACCAGTACACTGATTTTTGTTTCCATAACCTTCTCCTCTGCAAAATTTCGGGCTTGCGGTCAGCTGTCTGATGAACCGCTCGTTTTCCCTGTCTTGCGCGGATATTTTACCATGTTTGGGATGCTGGAATCGTGTGGTTCTTGGCGAATAACCCTAAGTTTCCGTTGACATAATCTGATATACTTCGTCGAAAAGCATAAAGATTCGGAAAAATCCATTTTTTCTCGCCTGCCTTCGACAGGTGGAACGTGTCGAGCGGGTTTCGGAATTATGTAAACTTATTTTTCGACGTGCGCCGCGTTCCCCTGACAAAAGCCGCCTGTGTGCGCGGCGCTCAGTCCTCGTCGCCGTGCTTGTGTTCGTGCTTTGCCTCGTGCGCGGCGTGGCGCTCGAGGCGCTCGGCCTTGTGCTCGGCGTGGCGCTGCATCTTGCGCGCGAGATCCTCGGCGTGCTTTTGCGCGCGCTCGGCGGAGTGCTCGGCGTGGCGGCGGGCACGCTCGGCTGCACGCTGCGCCTTTTTGGCCAGCTCTGCCGCCTGCCGCTGTTCGCGCGCGACCTGCGCCTCCGCCTGGCGGCGCAGCCGCTCCTCAAGCTGGCGCTCGTGGCGCAGCTGCTGCTCGGTGGCATGCTGCTCGTGCCGCTTCTGATGCGCGGCGGCGTGCTGCTCATGCCGCTCCTGATGCGCGGCGGCGTGCTGCTCGTGCCGCTCGAGCAGGTCGGCCTGATGCTGGGCGCGGCGCTCGTTTCGCTCGGCGCGCTCGCGCTCGATGCGTGCGCGCAGCTGCTGCCGGCGGGCGTCGATGCGCGCGGCGCTCGAGGGGTGGTTGGCGTGGAAGTCGTGGTCGAGGTGGTCGCGGCGCTCGCGCACGTGCTCGATCAGCTCGGGATAGTCCTGCTCGACGCGGTCGATGAGGCTGTCGCGCTCGACCTCGAGGTCGGTGAACACGTCGTCCTCGGAGTTGCCGAGCAGCTCGGCCAGCTCGTCCGTGTGTCCCTCGAGATGCAGCAGCACCTCGTCGGCGTCGATGCTGCCGAAGTGGAAGTCCTCGTTGAGGAAGTGCTCGAGCATGGCGCGGCGCGCGCGCACGTCGTCCGTTGTGCGCATACGCGCGAGCATGAGCTGGACGTTGCGCTCGATCTGCACCTCCGCGTCCGCACCGTAGAGCCACTCAAGCTCCTGCAGCTGGCGGATGTCGTCCATATTGCCGGGGATCTTCTGATATGAGCTGCCGGGGTCGAGCGTCACGCCGGCGTCGCGCAGCGCGCCGCGGATCGTGCGGCGCACGGCGCCGGTCTCGATGAGCTCGCCGGCCTCAAAGTGGCGCAGCTGGTCGTTGACCTCGCCGATGTGCTCGGTCAGATAAAAGCGCACGCCCTGCGCGCGCAGCTTGCGGTTGAGCGCGACGAGCCGGTCGCAGGCGGTGATGTCCACGCTCACGACGGCGCTGCCGTCGACGATGACGGCCTGCGTGTCGGGCTGCACCGCGCCCTCGATGTCCTCCTGAAAGCGGCGGATGTTTGCAAAGAACAAGCTGCCGCTGAAGCGGTAGAGCACGATGTGCGGCAGCGGCTGCACCCCGCTGACGCGGTCGATCGGGAAGAAGCCGGACTTGCCCGGCAGTGTGCCGAGGAAGGTGCGCTGCGGCGCCGCCGCGCGCATGAGCACATCGACAAACGACAGCACCATGCCCACGAGCACGCCCCTGATCGCGCCGAGCAGCAGCACGCCGAGAAACGCCCCGGTGAAGATGCCGAGCTCCACGCGGTTGACGCGCCAGAGCCGCCGCGCGATGCCGAACTCCGTCGCCCCGATGAGCGCGTTGACGACGATGGCCGTCAGCACCGGCACGGGCAGAAAGCGGATGAGCGGCGTGGCGAAGAGCAGCACGAGCAGCATGGTCACGCTCGCCGTGACGGACACGAGCTGCGTTTTCCCGCCGTTGCGCTCGTTGACCGCCGTGCGTGACACGCTGCCCGACACGACGCAGCAGCCGACGAGCCCGGCGGCGACGTTGCACACGGCGTAGGCCGCGATCTCGCGGCGGCCATTGAGGCGGTAGCCGTTTTTCTGCGCCGTGCCGGACGAGGCCAGCAGCGTCTCGGCCAGGATCACGGCCGCGACCGGCAGCGTCGCCACGAGCGCCTCGGTAAACGGCAGCACCGTGAGATCCGGCAGCAAGAGCTTCGGCAATCCGCGCGGCACGGCGGCCAGCAGCGCCACGCCCCATGCATCCAGCGGCGCAAACGCGCCGAGCAGCCCGCCGAGCACCATCATCACCAGCACCCATGGCACCTTCGGCCACTTGCGCGGCGCAAGCAGCAGGATCGCAAGCGTCGCAAAGCCGAGCGCGGCGGTCGGCAGGTTGATGGTCTTTGCCGCGTCAAAAATATGCCCCAGCAGCTCGAACAGCTCGCCCGTGCCCGTGCCAGAGCCGAGCAGCTTCGGCACCTGCATGAGGATGATCTCGCAGCAGACGCCGCTGATGAACCCGCCCATGACGGGTTCGGAGATGTAGTCGACGGCCCTGTCCGCGCGCACGAGCGCGAACACTGCCAGCCACAGCGCGACGTAGAGCGTCAGCACCGGCACGATGCGCATGGCCTCCGCGCTGCCTGCTGTGACGCCGAGCGAGGCGAGCACCGCGCCGATCATGGCGGCGGGCGCGGCATCCACGCCGAAGATGAATTCCCGCGTCGTGCTGAGCATCGCAAAGAGCAGGATCGGGATCAGCGACCCGTACAGGCCGTAGACCGGCGGCAGACCCGCCAGCTGGGCATAGCCCATGGAGATCGGGATGGACAGCAGCGCAATGAGCACGCCGGAAAACACATCCGGCCCAAGCTGCTGCCGGTCATAGCCCCGCAGGGAGGCAAACAGCGGTTGTGAGAGCGCTTTCATAACATCACCTGAATATTATATAAGGTATGGGATTCCCCGCTCAGGTGAGCAGGGTGTCGAGTCCGGCATTGAGCCGGGCGTTGCGTTTCGGCCGCGGGCGGTCGATGATCCGGCCGCGCGCGACGACCATGTCGAGCGTGCGCAGTGCGCGCAGATCTGCGAGCGGGTTTTCGCTCGTGACGAGCATATCGGCGCACAGACCGGGGCGGAGCGTGCCGGTCACGTCGCCGAGACCTGCCATGCGCGCGCTCTGACCGGTGGCGCAGTAGAGCGCGCAGGCGTTGGACGCGCCGGCGTATTCGTGGAAATAGCACAGCTCACGCCAGAAGTCGTACTGCGCGACCCACTGGCAGCTCGTGTCGTTGCCGAGCACGACGGGGATGCCGTGCGCGAGCGCAGCCTTCGCGCAGGCGATCATGCCGTCAAAGACGACGCGGCCGTTGAACAGCTCGTCCTCGGTCAGGTGCGTGACCGCGCGGTCAAAGCGTGCATACGGCAGCGCGGGCGAGAACGTTGCGCACAAAAATGCGCCCCGCTCCTCAAACAGCCGCAGGATCTCGTCGTCCGGCTTTGCGCCGTGCTCGATGGAGTCGACGCCGTTTTGCAGCGCGATGCGCACGCCCTCCGTGGACTCGGTGTGCGCTGCCACGGTGTAGCCGAGCGCGTGCGCGCGCTCACACACGGCGCGCACCATCTCAGCCGGCATTTTCACCTCGCCGGGCATGCCGCGCTCGGTCGCGTCCATGACGCCGCCGGTGATCATGAGCTTGACGAGGTCCGCGCCCTGCGCGTGCACGGCGTCGACCTGTGCGAGCGCCTCGTCAACGGTCCTGGCCGCGATGGCGACCGAGCCCGCCATGTGCCCGCCGGGGACGGAGATGGCCTCGTTCGCCGCGAGCACGCGCGGTCCGATGCGGCGTCCGGCGCGGATCTCGTCGCGCAGGCGCGTGTCGAACGTGTCCAGCCCGCCGACGGTGCGGATCGTCGTCACGCCGCCGAGCAGCTCGGTGCGCGCAAAGGAGCACACCATGCGGTAGGCCACCGCGCGCGAGACGGGGTTTGAAAGGATGCGGCGCACGAGCGTTTCCAGATCGCGCTGCTTTTTCTGGATCTTGCCGTTTCCGGCCAGATGCACGTGCATATTGATCAGCCCCGGCAGCAGGTAGCGCCCGTGCAGGTCGATGCGCGTATACCCCGCCGGTGTGGTACCGGCGGGCACGATGTCCGTGATCGTCTCGCCGTCCGTGAGCACGCACAGCCCCGGCTGCACGCGCATATCCTGTGTGCCGTCGATCAGATTGGCGTTGTCAAAGGCGTATTTCATCGCAGTTCTCTCTTTCCGGATGGGCGCGCTGCGCCGGTCAAAGTGCATAAAAAGGTGGTTTCGTGTTTGGTCAGGCTGCCGGCTGCACCATCACGCAAGCGTGGCCGTGAAGCAGTGCCATTCCTCAAGGCTGTCGTGCGCCGTGACCGTGAAGCCCGCGCGCTCGATGGCGGCGCGCACCTCGTCCTCGCGCCCGTCGATGATGCCCGAGCAGATGAATGTGCCGCCCGGGGCGAGAAATGCCGGGGCGTGCGCGGCCAGCGGGATGATGACGTCGGACACGATGTTTGCCAGCACGAGATCATACCCCGTGCCGAGATGCCGGCGCAGTCCGGCGTCGGCGAGGATGTCGCCCGCGCAGACGGAGAACCGGTCGTCATAAAAGCCGTTGAGCGCGGCGTTGCCCGCCGCGACCTCGGGCGCCTTGGGGTCGATGTCGCAGCCGGTGACGTGTGCGCAGCCGAGCAGCAGCGCCCCGATGCCGAGAATGCCGCTGCCGCAGCCGAGGTCGAGCACGGTCTTGCCCGGACCGGCGTACTGCTCGAGCGCGGCGAGGCACATGCGCGTCGTGGGGTGGCTGCCCGTGCCGAAGATGAGCCCCGGATCGAGCCGCAGCGCGATGCGGCCGTCCGCCGGCGCATCGAGCCATTCGGGCACGACGACGAGTTTTTCGCCGACTTCGATCGGCTGATAGTACTGCCGCCAGTTATTCTCCCAGTCGCTGTCGCGCACGGTCGCGGTCGTCAGCTCGCGGCCGATCCCGGCGCGGATGGACGCAAGCTGCGCGCGGCCGTCGTCATCGTCCGAGAGGTAGAACTTGATGCGCGACACGCCGCGAAACTGCGCCTCGAGCGCGTCGTCAACGTAGTCCCAATACTGGTGGTTGTGCTCGAGAAATTCCTGAAAATCCGCCTCGTCCTCCACGACCATACCGCCGGCGCCCAGCTCGGCCAGCTGTGCGCAGACGTCGTCGATCTCATCGCTGCGGGTGGGGACGGACACTTCGATCCATTGCATATGCGGTGCTCCTTTGTGCGTGATTTGCCGCCCCGCGCAGGGCGGCAGGCGCGTATTATTTATATATGGTATTTTCTTATTATACCGCGCGGCGCGGCGCTTGAAAAGTGGGCGCGGCGGCTTTTTACACATTTTTTGGCATGCGGGCAAAAAACGGCCCGTTCGAGCGGAGCGTACATCGGCCGGCGGCTGCGGGAATATTCGCGCGAATGCATATTTCACTGCCGCTTACAGGCGACGCAGTGCGGAAAAATGCGTATAAACACCTCATTTTGTGAATATCACGGAAAGAATATGAATTTTTCGGCGAATTTTATGCAGATGGAGGGTTGACATTTGCACGAAAAAGGTGAATAATATGCACATCTTATGAATGAATAATCAATGGAGGCACCCGTTATGAAAAAAGAAGATATCAAAAAAGTCGTCCTTGCTTACTCCGGCGGTCTGGATACGTCCATCATCATCCCGTGGCTGAAGGAGCACTACAACAACTGCGAAGTTATCGCCGTGTCCGGCAACGTCGGTCAGGCCGACGAGCTCGACGGTCTGGAGGAAAAGGCCATCAAGACCGGCGCGTCGAAGCTCTACGTGCTCGACCTGACGGACGAATATGTCGACGATTACATCATCCCGACCATGCAGGCCGGCGCCATGTACGAGGAGTACCTGCTCGGCACGAGCCATGCGCGCCCGTGCATCGCCAAGGGTCTGGTCGAGATCGCCCAGAAGGAGGGCGCGGATGCCATCGCCCACGGCTGCACCGGCAAGGGCAACGATCAGGTGCGTTTTGAGCTGGCCATCAAGCACTTCGCGCCCGATATGCCCATCATCGCCCCGTGGCGTGAGTGGGACATCCAGTCGCGTGAGGAGGAGATCGCCTACGCCGAGGCGCACAACGTGCCCCTGAAGATCAACCGCGAGACCAACTACTCCAAGGACAAGAACCTCTGGCACCTGAGCCACGAGGGTCTCGACCTCGAGGATCCGGGCAACGAGCCGCAGTATGAGAAGCCGGGCTTCCTCGAGCTGGGCGTGAGCCCGATCGACGCGCCGGACGCCCCGACCTACATCACGCTCGACTTCGAGCAGGGCAAGCCCATCGCGCTCGACGGCAAGCAGATGAGCGCCAAGGACATCATCCTCAAGCTCAACGAGCTCGGCGGCGCCAACGGCATCGGCATTCTGGACATTGTGGAGAACCGGCTCGTCGGCATGAAGTGCCGCGGCGTGTATGAGACGCCGGGCGGCACGATCCTCTACAAGGCGCACAGCGTGCTCGAGACGCTCTGCCTCGACAAGATGACCATGCACGAGAAGCAGAAGCTCGCCGTGACCTTCGGCGAACTGGTGTACAACGGCCAGTGGTTCACGCCGCTGCGCGAGGCGCTCAGCGCGTTCGTGACCAAGACGCAGGAGCACGTCACCGGCACGGTGCGGCTCAAGCTCTACAAGGGCAACATGATCAACGCCGGTGTCTGGAGCCCGTACTCCCTGTACTCCGAGGAGATCGCCACCTTCGGCGAGAGCGACTACAACCAGGCGGACGCCGCCGGGTTCATCCAGCTCTACGGTCTGCCGATCTCCGTGCAGGCAAAGGTTGACGGCAAGAGCATGTAAGCGGTACAATATAAGAAATGACTTTTCTCCCCGCGCCGGGTCCCCCGGCGCGGGGACAACTGACGAAGGGAGACCATCACCATGGCAAAAATGTGGGCGGGCCGCACGGCCGGCGTGACCGATCCGGTCGCGGACGATTTCAACTCCTCCATCCACTTCGACAGCCGCATGTACCGCGAGGACATCACGGGCAGCATGGCGCACGCGGCGATGCTCGGCGCGCAGCACATCCTCCCGCAGGCGGACGCCGATGCCATCATCGACGCGCTGCAGGGCATTCTGGATGACATCGACAGCGGCGCGCTGACGTTCGACCCCGCGTGCGAGGACATCCACATGTTCGTCGAGCAGGTGCTCACCGCGCGCATCGGCGACCTCGGCAAGAAGCTGCACACCGCCCGCTCGCGCAACGATCAGGTCGCGCTCGACCTGCGCATGTACCTGCGCCGTGAGACGCAGGACATCATTGCGCTCACGAAGGACGTGCTCGCGGCGCTCGTGGAGCAGGCCGCGGCGCACAAGGGCGACATCCTGCCCGGCTACACGCACCTGCAGCGCGCGCAGCCCATCACCTTCGGCCACCACCTGATGGCCTATGCCATGATGCTCCTGCGCGACATTGACCGCATGCAGGATGCCGTCAGGCGTATGAACGTCTCGCCCATCGGCTGCTGCGCCCTCGCCGGCACGACGTATGACACCGACCGGTTCTTTGAGGCCAAGCAGCTCGGCTTTGACGACGTGGCGCGCAACAGTCTCGACGGCGTGTCCGACCGGGACTTCTGCGTCGAGCTGCTCGATGCCTACGCCATCGAGATGATGCACCTCTCGCGTCTGAGCGAGGAGCTGGTGCTCTGGTCGAGCTGGGAGTTTCAGTTCGTGCAGCTCTCGGACAGCTACACGACCGGCTCGTCGATCATGCCGCAGAAGAAAAACCCCGACATGGCCGAGCTCGTGCGCGGCAAGACCGGCCGCGTCTACGGCGACCTCATCGCCATGCTCACGGCGCTCAAGGGCCTGCCGCTGGCATATAATAAGGACATGCAGGAGGATAAGGAGGCCGTGTTCGACGCGGTCGACACCGTGAAGATGTGTCTGCGCGTCATGGCGCCGATGCTCGCGACCATGACCGTGCGCGCCGACAAGATGCTCCACGCGGCGCAGACGGGCTTCCTCAACGCGACTGACCTCGCGGACTACCTCGTCACGAAGGGGCTGCCTTTCCGCAGCGCGTACAAGATCTCCGGCGAGCTCGTGGCCTACTGCATTGCGCATGACACCGTGCTCGAAAAGCTGCCGCTCGAGACGTTTCAGACCTTCAGCGCGCTCTTTGACGACGGCGTGTATGCCGCCATCGACCTCAAAAACTGCGTCACGCGGCGCGTGTCCTACGGCGGCACGTCCGTGCCGAGCGTCGAGGCGCAGATCGCCTGGGTCACGCAGCAGCTCGAGGCATAAGCACATACGTATATTTTTTACAGGACCGGCGCCCCTATCTAGGAGCGCCGGCCCTGAGACTGTCAAAAAGTATTACTTTTTGACAAGGGGATTGCAGTCTGCCGCGCGCATCATTTGTGCGCCGCCGGCGCACAAATTCCACACTTGCAGTCTGAGAAGTATTTTCTTCGCCGCACATGTCGCCGAAGAAAATGATTGAACTTTCTTTGCGCCTGCGGGCGCAAACTCTACGAGGTTCTTTGACAAGCTGAACCGGCGTCCCGAAAACGGGACGCCGGTTTTTGTCGTACGGGCGCAATTGTTAATCCGCAGCAAAACAGTAAGAAGCAGGGGGAGAATGGAAGAAAAAGGAATACACTTGCGCAGGAATGCAGAATTGACACAAAAAAACGGGAAGAATGCATTGACATCTCCTGCGCGGATGTTACAATAAAGTTACAGGTTGGTATTGCGATTTTGAGTATTTGTAACATTTGGAAAGGAGTGCAGAGATGAAACTGAGAACGCGCAAGGTGTTGACCCTGCTGCTGGTGGCCGCCATGGTGGTAAGTCTGGCAGTACCGGCATTTGCTGCCGACGGCGGCTACTCTGCGACGCCGTATACCTACGATGCCGGAGATTACACCTTCGGCAAGATCTCGCACGCGGACAAGGCGACCGGCCAGCCGGACGGCCTGGTCGACTATACCGGAGACGGCACTGTTGCCGTGACCGGCACGGTCGAAGGTGCCGACGGGCAGGGCGACCGCGGCCAGAGCTACTCCTGGGCAGCCATGGCATACGGCGACTATGTCTATGTCGGCACGTGCTACGCCGCCATGGGCAAGACCCTCTCGGCCATGGACAGCGTCATGGGCCACAAGTTTGACGAAGAGGTCATGCGCGCCGAGCTCAACGCCGTCTTTAACGGCACGTTTTTCTATGGTGAGGAGGACGGCGGCGTCTCCGACGGCATTCTCGTCAAAGTCAACGTGCACACCGGCGAGATGAAGCTGATCATGGCCAACTCCCTCAACAACGTCACGCCGCTGTTCCGCAACGCCATTCTCTATAAGGATAAGATCTATTTCTGCGGCAGCGTGAGCGCCAACGGCCGCGTCGGCCTGCCGAGCATCTATGAAGTCGACCCGACGGACGACAGCTTTAAGTGCGTCTACACGGGGCTTGAAAACATGCAGGAATACGTGCAGGCATACAAAGAGGGCGTCTGCACCGGCATCCGCGGCATGGCGGTCTATGACGGCAAGCTCGTCATCAGCAACGTCGGCGTCGATGGCGGCTACCTGCTCATCAGCGACAACCCGTCCGAGGGCTTCACAAAGATCGCCACGCAGTCCGATCTCTATAACTATCCTGCCGTGCACTTTGTCGACAGCGTCTACGGCGGCGGCATCTGGGAGATGCTTGAGTATAACGGCAGCCTCTACGTCGCCATGTGCACCGGCACGCCCGCCACGCGCGTGGGCGACAACATGCGCTCGTTCGCCATCGTACGCGGCGATTGCTCCGGCGACTGGAACGACCCCAGCGCGTGGACGTGGACGCCGGTCATCGGCGACAAGGCCGACGGCGCAAAGTACACCTTCGGCATCGACCCCGCGCGCACGCGCGCGGCCGCCTGCAATATGTGCATTTATGACGGCTACCTCTACATCGGCGAATACAACGACGAGGAGATCCCGCTCGAGGAGCTCATGTTCAGTCAGGACTTCGGCTTCCTCGCGCGCAACCTGGAGCAGTCGGTGAACCTCTACCGCATGTCCACCGGCAGCGACGGCAGCGAGCAGATGGAGCTCGTCGTCGGCGAGGCGACGAAGATGTTCCCGGCCGGCGGCATCCTGTGCAAGCGCTCCGGCTTCGGCGACTATGAAAACCAGTACTTCTGGCAGTCGAAGGTCTTTGACGGCAAGCTCTTCCTCGGCACGTTTGACACCAGCTCCCTGCTTGAGCCGCTCGGTCAGTTCACCAACGGTGACCTGCTCAAGATGTCGCGTGAGGAGTGGGCCAGCCAGATCGGCTACCTGCGGGTGCTGCTCAAGCTGCTGCTGAATCAGGATAAAAACGGCGACGGCACGCTCATGGCGGCGGACGCCGATCCCGACGCCGCTATTGACGCTGCGGTCGACGCGGTCAGCGACGAGAGCCCCGAGCTCTTCTCCTTCACCGACGCGCAGCATGACACCATGCGCCAGGAACTCCAGGACGGCGTGTACAACGCGTACTACAGCGTGAGCACGCTGCGCCAGCTCAACGAGCTCAACGCGCTGCTCACCGAGCTGACCGACCTCGTCGAGACGAACGATATCGAGGGCTTCGTCGCGCTCTACCAGAAGGTGAACGACCTCTATGCGAGCCTCAGCGGCAAGCTGCCCGATGCGCTCAAGAAGCTCTATGAGACGCTCGTGCGCATCACCGAGCTGGAGAACATGAAGGACCTGTGCATCTGCCTCAGGAAGCTCTCGACCGCGACGCGCGGCTTCGGCCTGTACGCCATCACGTCGGAAGGCGGAAAGCTCTCGCTCGAGACGCTTACGCGCGACGGCTTCGGCGATCCGTTCAACCACGGCCTGCGCGCTTTCGCCACGAACGATGAAGAGGGCTGGATGGTCATCGGCACGGCCAACCCCTTCATGGGCACGCAGCTCTGGCGCACGAATCTGACGAAGGCTGACCCGATGGCACAGTTCACCGACGTCGATGCCAGCAGCTGGTCGTATCCCGGCATCCGCTACTGTGTGGAAAACGGTCTGATGTCCGGCATCGGCAACGGTCTGTTTGCCCCGCAGATGACGACCACGCGCGCGCAGATGGTGCAGATCCTCTATAATCTCGCGGGTGATCCGGAGGTCAGCGGCACGACGCCGTTTACCGACCTCACCGACGACTGGTATCAGGACGCGGTGCTCTGGGGCTACCAGACCGGCGTCGTGGCCGGCACGAGCGCGACGACCTTCTCGCCGGACGACCCCGTGACGCGCGAGCAGGCGGCGGTGCTGCTCATGGGCTATGCCGAGAAGATCGCGCAGGTCGATCTGTCCGGCGCGCAGGCTGACCTCTCCAGGTTCCCGGACGGGGATCAGGTCTCCGACTGGGCGCGCACGCAGATGTCCGCTGCGGTCGCGCTGGGCCTGATCAGCGGTGTCCCGATCGACGGCAGAGACTATCTGTGTCCGCAGGACAGCGCCACGCGCGAGCAGGTCGCGACGATCCTGATGGCCTTTTGCCGCAACGTGCTGCAAAAGCCCTGAAATGTAACGCCCTGAAACGAAATACCTGTGCCCGCCGGAGCTTGTCTCCGGCGGGCGTTCGCTTAATTTTTCTTAAAGCTGCCATTTGCCCCTGTGCGCGTGCGGGGCGGATGTGTTAGGATAGAGCCCAGAGGTGATACGATGGAAAACCCCCAGACCCCCGCTCGCATCCTCGTCGTGGATGACGAGCCGGACATTCGCAACATTCTGCACATCCTGCTCTCGTCACGCGGCTATGCGGTCGATGAGGCCGAAAACGGCCTGCGTGCCGTCGCGCGCGTGCGCGCGCAGCCGGACTATGACCTCATTATTATGGACATCATGATGCCCGGCATGGACGGCGTCGCCGCCTGCACGGAGATCCGGCAGCACAGCGTCGCGCCGATCCTGTTTCTGACGGCGAAGGCGCAGCCCGGCGACATGAGCGACGCCTACGGCAGCGGCGGCGACGACTACCTCGTCAAGCCCTTTTCCAACCACGAGCTGTTCCTGCGCGTGGAATCGCTCATCCGGCGCTACCGCGTCTACCACGGCAAGGGCGACGCGCCGACCGTCATCGACGCGCTCGAGATCAACCGCGACAAGGGCACCGTGTGCAAAAACGGCCGCGCCGTCGAGATGACCAAGACGGAGTTTGAGCTGCTGCAGTACCTCATCGCCAACCGCGGCACGTCCGTGTCCGCGCGCAAGCTCTATGAGGACGTCTGGCATGAGAAATTCCTGCCGAGCTCGGCCAACACCGTCATGGTGCACATCCTCAAGCTGCGCAAAAAGCTCGAGGACGATCCGTCCAACCCGACGCTGATCCGCACCGTCTGGGGAAAGGGGTATCAGATTGATTAAAAAGTGGCGCGCCTCGATCAGTGCGCGCATGATCCTTGCGCTCATCCTGTCGCTGGCCGTGGGTATCGGGTGCTATTTCGGCTGCTACCGGCTCGGCGTGTGGACGATCAACCACGGCTACATGGCGCCCGATGCGGTCGAGCTGCGCAACCAGCGGCACGAGCGCAGCCTGCAGCAGTATGTGGACAGCAACGGCGTCTCCTCGCGCGACACGGTGGCCATCGAGCAGTGGCTGCGCAGCGAGAAAAACGCCAGCGTCATCGTCTATCAGGCGCAGGGCGACCCGTATGAGGCCGGCACCTGGGGCACGAGCCAGCTGCTCGACGATACGACGCAAAACGATCTCGCAACGCTCGGCTACAGCTTTTATACCGTGCAGTTTGCCGACGGCGCGTATCGCGTTGCCGTGTGTGATTATTCCGAGTCGCGGCTGTTCGGCTACGCGCAGATCGGCGCGCTCGTGCTGGCGTTCGTGGCCTATTCGTGCATTGCCTTCAGCTTCACGCGGCGGCTTGCGCGGCGCGTCACGCGCCTGTCCGAGGCTGTGAGCGCGGCCGGCGCACTCAACCAGACCATCCCCGTCACGGGCACGGACGAGCTTGCGCGCCTCGCGCAGAACGTCAACACCATGCGCGACACGATCGTCGAGCGCACGCGCAACGAGCAGACCGCGCTGCAGGCCAACAGCGACCTCATCACCGCCATGTCGCACGACATCCGCAACCCGCTCACGTCGCTCATCGGCTACCTCGACCTGCTCGAGATGCAGCAGGCGCAGCTGCCGGAGGACCTGCGGCGCTACGTGCTCGCAAGCCGCGACAAGGCCTATCAGCTCAAGGATCTGACGGGGGAGATGTTCCGGTACTTTCTCGTCTTCAGCCGCGGCGAACAGGAGACGCACCCCGAACCGTATGACGCGCAGATCCTCTGCGCGCAGCTGCTCGGTGAGTGCGCGGAGGAGCTGCGCAGCCGCGGCTTTGACGTCAATCTCCTGCTGCTCGGCACACCCTGCACCGTTACGACCGATGCGCAGATGCTCAAGCGCGTGACGGATAACCTCCTGTCGAACATAGAAAAGTACGCCGACCCCGCCGCGCGCCTGACCATTCTGGCCGAGCGCGAGGGCGAGCGGCTGCACGTCTGCTTTGCCAACCGCGCCCGGCGCGAGCTTGCGCGCGTCGAGAGCAACCACATCGGCCTGCGCACCTGTGCAGCGATTTTGAAGCTGCTCGGCGGCGAATTTGTCACGCACAGGGACGGCGACGCTTTCACGGCGGAGTTCACCCTGCCGGTCACGCCGCCGGACGCGGCGCAGAGCGAGACCTGAAACCGGACCTGCCACCGGCTGCTTGTCAAAGAACCTCGTAGCCTTTCGCCGCCGGAGCGGCGAAAGAAAGTCGAATCATTTTCTTCGGCGACATGTGCGGCGAAGAAAATACTTCTCGGCCTGCAAAC
>OGLN01000375.1_pt1 | contig 36785 bp, 31 predicted proteins | sample 1572641 | NCBI WGS metagenome assembly OGLN01 (sample SAMEA2581903, study PRJEB24529) | metagenome | biome: Human gut stool | place: China | collected 2011
AAACTGCATATGAGATAAAGCAACATTTACCAACAAAGGATCTACAAATTCATCATTCATATAATCATACAAATTCATAAGTAATCCATACACCTCTTCCGGAATTGGAGGTATAAATGTTGCGCTCTCCATTGTACACCCTCTAGGGCCGATCCAATTCTGCGTGATTCTGATTTTGCCCGGAGTCTTCTGTGATCCTCTAACGCTATCCAATATAATCCTGTGCATTTCATTCACAAGTTCATAATTTATTTTTTCTCCTGATTGAAAACGAGTTTGTGCATATTCAATTGTCCTTTTCAGATTTTGAATTTCCTGACTATCATCACTTTTTTCCATATATTTTAAATAATATATTTCATCCTGTGAAATTTGCGTTCCCTCAATCTGTGTTGATTTGTAACTTTCATTTAAAATAATAGAATCTAAAAAAAAACCAGCATCAAATTCCAATGAATTTAACATTGATTTATATTCGCCATATTTTACATTTGCTTCCGCAATTAATTTTAGCAATTCTTTGTCTATTTTATACTCTAACGGCATTTTTTTCGCTTTATATGGTTCCATTTATCCCACTCCTTTTCATTCATAGTGATATTATACCTTTTATAGTGCAAAAAATCACTGTTTTTTGAAAAAACAGTGATTTTTTGCTTATCTAATGCAGATTTTTCACTATATTTACATCTTACACATAAAATTACCTGCGCCCCAGCGCAAAAATTTCTTCACCTGCATTCTTGACCGCCTCTAAAATATATTGGATTGCCACCTCGGCACTCACAAGGTTTGGAGCAAATCAATATTGCTAATTGAGACTTTTTTTCTCGTTGCTCTCTATTTCTATTGACACTTTACACTCTTCGTCCTAACCTAAGAATCAGACAAAAATTATTGAGAAATCATATAGAAGGTGTAACCATGCAAAAGAAGTCCGAATCCATCACTCATATATATAGTAATGTTGATCTGCGCAAGCTGCTGATCCCGATCATCGTCGAGCAGCTTCTCTCATCCCTGATGGGAACCGTCGACACCATGATGGTCAGCAACGTCGGCTCCGCCGCAATCTCCGCGGTCTCGCTCGTCGACTCGATCAACATATTAGTCATTCAAGCACTGTCCGCGCTTGCCGCCGGAGGCGCGATCCTCTGCTCCCAGTATCTGGGCAGTCACAATGAAAAAGGCGCCAATAACGCGGCGCGCCAGGTACTTTATGTTATGGCACTCTTGTCGACCGCATTGTCTGTCGTATGTCTGGTGTTCCGTTATCCGTTACTGCGCGCCATCTTTGGTGCCGTAGAAGCAGACGTTATGCGCAACTCACAGGTCTACTTCCTGTTCACGCTGCTTTCGTTCCCGTTCATCGGTCTCTACGATGCCGGTGCTTCGATCATGCGTGCACAGAACAACAGCCGCACGCCGATGATCATCTCCGTTGTCTCGAATTTTATGAACATCGGTGGTAACGCAATCCTTATCTTCGGCTGCAACATGGGTGTCGAAGGTGCTGCGATCTCGACACTGATCTCACGCATTTTCTGCGCAGTTGCCGTCATTGGATTCCTTCGTATGGAGGATCAGGTACATCCATTGAAAGCCTATATTTTCCATTCCCGGAAAACGCCATCGGTTCAAGGTGTCCAATTGGACACCCCTGCAAGTATCGCTCCAATCCGCGTCCGCAACTACCTTGCAATCCGCCCGGATTGGTCAACCATCAAGAAAATTCTGCTGATCGGTATCCCGTCCGGCATCGAAAACAGCATGTTCCAATTCGGTAAGCTCGCGATCCAGTCGACCGTCTCCACTCTTGGAACCATTGCGATCGCGGCACAGGCAATGACCAACATTCTGGAGAACTTAAACGGTATCGCAGCGATTGGTATTGGCATCGGACTCATGACCGTCGTCGGCCAGTGCCTCGGTGCCGGTCGCAAGGACGAAGCCATCTACTATATTAAGAAGCTCTCCTGGCTGGCAGAGATTGTCATTATCGCAAGCTGCCTGCTCGTGTTCGCTTTGACCAAGCCAATCACCATGCTCGGTGGAATGGAAAAAGCCAGCGCCGATCTCTGCTTCTCCATGGTCGTATTCATCACGATCGTAAAGCCGATCTCGTGGGTGCTTTCCTTTGTTCCTGCTTACGGAATGCGAGCAGCAGGCGATGTCAAGTTTTCCATGATCACCTCCTGCTGCACGATGTGGCTTTGTAGAGTAAGCTTATGTATTTACTTATGCCGCGTATGGGGCTTCGGACCGATTGCCGTATGGATCGGCATGTTCGCCGACTGGAGCGTGCGCGCGGTCATCTTCACGCTGCGCTTCCACTCGCGCCGCTGGCTGAACCACCATGTCATCGATTAGTAATCGCGCTCAAAATGCTGGTAATCCTTAGAGTGTGTCCAATCGCCACCCCAGGTGAACCCATGCTCCTTGAACAGTTTGTAACATAGATCCTCATGATCGATCTTGTGCTGGAAATCCTTGCTGCGATCCACATAGTCCGCGCCATTCGCCGGCTCGATGGAAAGCTTTCCGTCCACCGTCTTCACATAAGGATTGTAACGCGTGTTGATATCCACCGCCATCCCAAGCCCATGCCTGGAGATGCGCGTCGTGTGTGAAATGAACCGGAAATTGAACGCCGAAGAATTGTTGTCACTCATCGAAGCTTCGTCATCCGCATCGTATTCATCCACAAGGCGGACTTTCTCGATCGGATAATCCGCCTTATACAATTCCTCGAAAATCGCAAGCACATCATCGGCAATCGCCTTATTTACAACGAGCTCGCCGTCCTTCGCTTCCCCGTCAAATCCCATATGCCGCACATGCACGTAGCGCAGATCCTCGCGCGGAACCGTGCAGTCTTCCTTGTAAGATTTCCCCTGCATCTTAGCGAAAATGGCATCCGGGATCTCGGAAATATAGAAATCATCAGCATAAGAAGCTTCCGGAGTTTCTGTATCGGATTTTCTGTCAGATTCTGTACCGACTGTATCTGTTACCTTCTCTTGTGTCTCCTGCGGCACTTCTTCTGAATCTCTGTCAGCAACAAGCTCGCTCTCCTGCACCACCTTCTCCGATGCATTCTCCGTCTCTGTGTTCACTTCACTATGTTTGTTATTTTTTATCATGCGGCTTCCCACCACCGCGGCTCCCGCCGCAAGGATGAGCGCGAGTGCAATCATAATTTCTTTTCTTTTATTCATAAACTACTCCCTGCATCAACTCCACAAGAAACACTTCATACAGAATGTGCATGCTACTTCTTCTCCAATGCTTCTTCCAGATTCTCAACCACGATGCGCAAAGCTTTCAATCTCGCATAATGCTTATCATTGGACTCCAGAATGTGCCAAGGCGCATACGTCGTGCTCGTCTTCGCGATCATCTCGTCCACAGCCACCTCATACGCATCCCACTTCTCGCGGTTGCGCCAATCCTCGTCCGTAATCTTCCACTGCTTCTCCGGCGTGTTCTGCCGCTCCGTAAAACGCGCCAGCTGCGTATCCTTATCAATATGCACCCAGAACTTGATCACGATAGCGCCCCAATCCGTCAATTCCTTCTCAAACTCATTGATCTCATTGTATGCGCGCTGCCAATCGTTCTCACTGCAGAAACCTTCCAGCCGCTCCACCATCACGCGGCCGTACCACGTGCGATCAAAGATTGCAAAATGCCCGGTCTTCGGCAGACGCACCCAGAAACGCCACAGATGATGACGGCTTTTCTCATAAGGCTTCGGACTCGCGATCGGGATTACCTCGTATCCGCGCGGATCAAGCGCCGCTGTCAGACGCTTGATATTACCACCTTTGCCGGCAGCATCCCATCCCTCGTAAGCAACGATGATCGGGATGTGACGCCGATATGCCTGATTGTGCAGATCGTGGAGCCGCGCCTGCAACTCCTTCAACTCCTTCTTGTACTCCTCCGGCTCAACCGAAACACTTAAATCCACTTCAGACAGTTTCGGCATTTTCTTGAGCGGGAATGTATTCTGGATCAGCGGCACCGTCAGCGCATGATTCTTGAGTGCCATATCAATGCCCGCCACGATCGTCTCCATAATCTGCAGCTCCGCCCATTTCTTCGCTTTCGCATCGATCACATACCAAGGCGAACTTGAAGTTGTCGTGTCCTCAAGAAATGTATCATAAACCTCGTAGCACTTGTCATAATGCTTGTTCTCCCAGAGATCAAAATCATCCACCTGCCAGGCCGTATTCTTCGAATCTAAAAGGTTGTCCAGGCGTTTCCGCTGCTCCTTCTTGCTGATATGAAAGAAGAATTTCAGCACCAGATAACCGTTATCGGTCAGACCTCTCTCGAAACGCCGCACACTTCCGATCCGCTCCTTGTACAGCTTCGCATCCATATGATCCATCAGCACATCGTGACAGATCTCCGACATCCAGCCGGAATCCATAAACAGGAACCGGCCCGCCTCCGGAATCTGCTCCATAAAACGCGTCAGAAACGGCTTACGCTTCTCCTCCGCGGTCGGCGCATGCATCGATACTGCCGTAAAAAATCTGGGATCCAGATCCTGAAGCACTCTTCCCAGAAGCGTGCCTTTGCCTGCGGCTCCCCAGCCCTCAAACAAAATCAGTACCGGGAGATTTTTCTCCTTCATCTGCATCTGTTGCGCAAAAAGCCGCGCGTGCGCCTGTTCCAAACGCTCGTGCAGCTCCTCTTCCTCCGGTTTCAATAATGCCTTGTAATTCTCAATCATGTAAAAACCCTCCTTATGTACTTGTCACTTTCCCAACTGTTACCTACATTATATCCATTATGCAGTACAAATACTTTGTTTTACATCAATTCGACTAAAAACATTTCGTACAGATCATCTTCTCCCTGCAGAAGCGGCGAATTCTCGCCTCCACCATTCGTCGAGCGGCGCATCGCTGCGTAAGAATCCTCTCCCGCAGTAACCAGGTCAAACGCCGAAAACGTACATCCATGCTCCTGCGCAATCCTGCAAAAAGCCGACACCGAATTCTTCATCTCACGCGTTGCAAGTAATGCCTGCGCAAGTTCCGGGTTAGAGCGTGCCTCCGCTTTTAAATTTTCTAATTCGTCGTAGATATTCATAATATAGCCTCCTTCAATCCTTCGATTTTATCCCCTCAGCTTATACTATTAATTGTTAGTGTAGATATTCATCCACGGTCTGTCAAGCGAATTAGTTTTCTTCAAATCCCCGATTCAGAAAATCGTTCCACTTCGCATTCGTATCCTCCAGCTCATGCTTCTTCATAATCCGGTTCCGGTCGCTGAGAATCGCTAACATCTCATCCACAATCTCCGCCATCGGCAGCTTCTTGTAGTGCGACAGATAACCCATCATCCGTTGCGCCGTCCAATCCGTGTTCAGATTCAGTGAAATCTGCTCACAGAATTCCTGCGGATAGCCACGATTAAGGAGCGTATTATATAGTTCCATTGATTTTGATGTTCTCGGCTTCATGTAATTCCTCTTCCGTCATTAGAATTTTACAACTTCCGGCGTTACTGTTCACACCTAACGGTGTTACCAGCAACGATTACAGCCCATTTAAAATGCCTCTACGAGGCAGGGGCTGTAATCACTCAATAATTAATACTATGGCGCATAGCTTGACAGCGTGGTGTCAAGCTTGCGTCTGAACAGTAACCTTCCGGCTCATTGAAAATCAGGTCACTCCGTAAGCTTTGCCCACTCCGCTTCCTTAAACCCAACCAACACCATATCATCCGTCACCGCAAGCGGCCGCTTCACAAGCATTCCATTCGTTGCCAGAAGTTGTAACTGCTCATCCTCGCTCATCGTCGGGAGCTTGTCCTTCAACTTCATTTCCTTGTACAACATTCCGCTTGTATTGAAGAACTTCTTTAGCGGCAGTCCGCTCAACACATGCCACTTCTTCAACTCCTCATATGTCGGATTCTCTTCCACAATATGACGCTGCGTGTACGCAACTCCGTGCTCATCCAGCCACTTTCCAGCCTTCTGGCAGGTAGAACATTTCGGGTAACAAATAAAAAGCATAGTCTCTCCTCCTTACTCAATCACATATAAAACATCCGCTATACCTTACACCCAGTATAGCGGATATCCATCAAAAACGCATCCCACACTTCGGGCAAAATTCAAAATCTTCCGCCGTCTCATATCCGCAATTGCTGCAACGCTTCACGCCCCTGCTATAACCTCCCTGGTTCACTAGTCGCAGATGTTGTGGCAATATCTCAATCTGCTCACCGCGCGCGATTGCCTTGCCAATCTCTGGATCCAGTTCATACAACGTACCGCAACAGCTTGTCTGCACATAATAATGCCTATTCCATTTAAAGCACGGAATCAGAAAAAGCGACAGTACTGTATAAGTCATAAACACCTGATATCTGCCGTACTTCCCGCATACGTCACAGATCACCGTCTGCACGAAATCGAAATCTTTTCGTCCGTCTGTAATTCCCATCATAAAAAACATGATTATTCTCTCTCCCGATATCTTCTCTGATAATAATCCATCGCCCGATACTCAATCGCATCCTGCATCTGCTCCGCGAAAGCCGGTTTCCCGATCACATCCCGTAAATCCTCACACAAGGCAAGTGCCGCGCCCTCCTTCTCCACAAAGAATCCATTTCCCGATTTCAACAGAAAATGCACCGGCATCTGCATAATTTTCTTCACATGCTCCTTGTCTGAAATCGCAAGATAATCCTGATATGTAATCGCTTTATCCATATCCTTCCAATTCGTGCTTGTGTTAAAGAACTCCTTCCAGCTTGCCAGAAGCTCCGCCTCCGTCACTTCCATCCGCACATTTCCATGATTATAGAAAGCCATCAGTACCGGCATCTTATATACCTTCGTCATATTCGTATTCTCGATCAGACTGATAAACTCCCGTCCGATTCCGCCACATAAATCAGCTTCATCAGCCGTCAGTTCATCCAGATCCTTTAAGAAATCAAGATAACGTTTAAACGGATTATCGGCAGAATGTGTCATCGCCATCTGATACACATCATCGTCCATATAAGTAAATAAATCCATGCGTGACGGGCGCTTATCCAGCAATTCCTTCACCCGGAAATATTCGTTGCGGATCTGATCCCGGATACGAAGATGTTTCTTATCCATCTCCTTAAACAGATCAATCAGACGTATATCAAAATCGATCACACAATCATCTGGATAATCGGAGCGATCCGCCGGATCATAGTTCTTCCCATCCGGCATGCTTTTTCCAGTAAGAAGGTAACGCACCCTTCCCGCTTTCAAATAATTGCCGATGAAATCCAATACATTCAGGTAATCCTTGCCCTTACTTTTACGCAAGCCTCGACCAAGCTGCTGCAAAAACACCGTCGGAGATTCCGTCGGTCGCAGAAACATTACCATATCCACTGACGGCACATCAACACCCTCGTTGAACATGTCCACCGAGAAAATCACACGGATCTCTCCGCTTTTTAACTTTTCAATTGCAACATCCCGTTCTTCCGCGAATTCCCCATGCGCATCACTGTACACCGCCACCGACGGGATGCCACGCTTGCAGAATTCCTTCGCCATCTCCTCCGCATGCTCCCTCGTACAGCAGAAGCCCAACGCACGCTTTGAGCCATATTTGCAGTAATATTTATAGATCAAATCGTGTCGATGCACATTTCCGATATAAGTCTCATTCAGTTCTGCCGAATCATATCTGCCTTTTACCACATGCAGCTTGGAATAATCCGTATCATCGTAGATGCCATAATAGTGAAAGGGCACCAGCATTCCCTTATTGATCGCGTCCGCGAGCGGCAGTTCATAAGGCACATTATAATCGCAGATCTCGTAGATATTCCTGCCGTCCATTCGTTCCGGCGTCGCCGTCAGACCGAGCAGAAACTTCGGCTGAAAATAATCCACGATCTTACGATACGGATTGTTGACCGCATGATGGAACTCATCGATCACAATATAGTCAAAATAATCCCGCGCGAAATAATTCTCATTCAAATATTCCGACTTTCCGAGCGTCATGACCGACGCAAAAATTACCGACTTGTCCGTACATTTATCCGCCCCTCGGAAAAAGCCATAGTCATCGTAATTCCTGATATTATGAAATGTCGTCGCCGCCTGATTTAGGATTTCCTCGCGATGCGCGACAAACAAAACTCTCGCATACGGTTTCGAGTCAAAAGCCGCAATACAGGTCTTCCCCACACCGGTTGCAGCCTGTACCAAAGCGCGTTTTGCCCCTTCTGCACGCGTCGCATCCAGCGCACACAAGACCTCAATCTGTGCACCACGCGGCTCGTAGATCATGCGCACATTTGTATCCTGCGCATCTTCCTGATCGTACTTATCCAGGTCTTTCGCCACCGCCGGACGATGCCAATTTTTGGAATATCGTTTGAGTTCCGCCTCATCAATCACGGTTGAATGATGTTCAAAAAGATCCTCAAACGTCTCGTAAAACTTCTGATAACTCTCAAGATCCGTCTTACTGTTAAAACGGTAATTCCACTCAATTCCCGAAGTTAATGCACTTCTGGAAACATTGGAAGAACCGATGTACATCTCACTGTAAGTGGCATAATGAAACATATAAGCCTTCGGGTGAAACGACCGCTTCGGATCATTATAAAAACGTAAATCGACCTGATCTCCGAGCTTCCTTTTGATCAGATACAAAGCAGACGGCTGCGTAATGCCGAGATAATTTCCCGTAAGAATCCGAATCTTCGCGCCCCTCTGCAACGCCTGATCCAGATCCTTCAAGATCATCTTCACTCCAGATTCCATCAAGAACGACACAATAATATCAACGCCATTCGCCATCTTCATGCTGCGCGCCAGCCGTGAATATAAAAACATTCTCTCATCCACGCCACCGGTCATCACATCCGCCGAAATATTCTCTACCAAATCGATATTCAAATTTTCCGCAGAATTAAATTCAGCCATCGTTCCTCACCTCTGCCTGGTCTGACATCACCGGTTATCCACATCTCCTCAATCCGAATTCCATCCACATCCGCTACAAATTCCCGGAACGTTTCTTCCGTAAAATCCGTAAAAAATCGTCCGTTCCGCTCCCCCTCAAATGTTCCGTACTTGAACGAAGTATAAATAATCCCATGCTCCTTTAGCGCTGCAATCATCTTCCTTAAGACATCCTTTAACGACTCCTTCGAAAGATGAAGAATCGACGAACAGGCCCAGATACCATCGTACTGCGCCTTCGCATCCAATTCCTCAAACAGCATCTGCCGCACCGGAATTCTCGTATATTCACTTGCTAACCTGCACAACTCTTCCGATCCATCCGTCGCATCGACTTGCATTCCCGCATCCAAAAAATACTTCGTGTCCCTGCCGGAACCACAACCAAAATCAAGGATGGATGCGGTTGATGGAAGGAGATGCAGAAACTTGTCCTGCGTTTGCGAAAAGTCGACGGAAAGGGTGGATGAAACGAAAGAGTGGGCGTTGGTGTTGTAATAATTTAAAGTAATCTCTGTTTCACTTACTCTATTTTCATTTATTTCTGCTCTCTTTTTCATATCAAAATAATGATCTACAATTGGTCTACAATTAACCTCTGAGGTCATTTTTCGCTCACCATGCATATAACTTTCTAGATATCTCGCACGAATCAAATATTCTGCATCTTCTATAGGCATTACAAATACTACATTCGTTCTATTTACTTTATGAACTTCCTTTATTATTTTTTTTAAATAATTTTCAAACTTATCATCTAACACTATAAAATTATCTTTTGTTAATATAGTTTTGTTAAAATTATATTTTTTTAAAACTCCTTTGTTTCTATAAATATCATAAATATTTTTAATTATTATTTCCATATCACAAGTTAATTTGTTTTCATCTATATTAAATGTCATTATCCCACGATGAATAACCTTTTTATTAATAACTATTTTATTAATGGTCTCAAAAATGCTTTGTTTTGCTGCATCTCCAATATCCTGTGATAGTAGGAAATAATCCTCCTGAGTCAATTGTATAAAATCTCCATAAAAATCTACGCACTTTTTCAAAAAAAGTCTATGTCCTCTAGGATCAATCACAAACCAAATATCCATCCAACAACTTTTTAGCATATAATACAAATTTGTATACTCTTCAAACCATTGAACCCCATTATCTTCTTTAAACTTACAACAATGATTAAACAAATTCCTTCTAGCATTCATATACTGTTCAAGACATTTTTTCCTACATTCTTGATAACTTACAACTCCCAAAATCAAGGATATAATCGAACTTCCCCAAACTCCTAAAATCATATTTGAAATGTATTGATTCCATTTACCAGAAATCCCAATATTCACATTCCAAATACACTCCGCATAAATGAGAGCCGATATAATTGACATAAGTAAAGTAATATATATCGTATTTCTATATACTTTCATTTATTTTTCCTTCCAACTTAATATTAGCTGACTTTATTTATCTATACTTACAGTTCCTAATAGAGATAAAGGAATAACAAGATTTCTACTAAATCATAAAGAAAACATCCCTATTGACATAAGCATCAAATAACTGCCTAAACCAAATGACACCACCGATAAAACTGCAAATACTATAATGTCGTTTTTATAAATAGTCATAATCTATTTTCTTTCTATAAACACCTTAATCATCCATACTTATTCTCTGATCAAAAATAGCTTCTTCTATTACCTGAATACATTCATCAACATTTTTCTTTATGTCATTTCCCCAAAAGCGAATTACTGTCCAACCCATAAACAGGAGTTTTTTATTAATTTGTTCATCGCGTTCCCGATTACGGGATATCTTACTAATCCAAAATTCACCATTATTACCCTTCTCAAGGCGCGGTTTAACCACCTCCCAATCTTTGCCATGAAAAAACTCTCCATCACAAAAAATTGCAATCTTATATTTTGTAAGAACAATATCTGGTTTTCCAGGCAGTTCCTTACAATTCTTTCTATATCGATATCCTTTTTTCCATAATGCCTTACGAAGCAACACTTCAATCTCTGTATCTTTAGATCTAATATGTTGCATATTTTTCCTGCGCTGCTCGGGAGTATGATTATCAGCCATTATTCATCTTCCTTATCCCTCTTAGTTATATATCCATCGTTTATAACTAAATTTCTAATACTCTCTATCTCTTTTGTAGTCATCGTCATTCTTTTCATTTCACAATACTCCATTGCCGCCTGAAGTGCTTCCTTTTGCGAACAATCAAGAGTTTTCTCTGTACGATCTAGCATCGCTTTCCAATATGCTATTCCTTTACTATATATGTATAACTCATTTACCTCCTGCATCTCACTTTGCGCCGACTGCTTCATCCTAGTTTTTTCAATTTGGAAATGCGCACTGCTTATTAATTCTTCTTTGGTCATTTGAGTCAATTCAAATTTTCTCCTCTGGACTATTTTCCAACACTCCTCCTTTTTACTATAAGTCTCAATATTTGCAATGGTTCTATTTTCATCGTAAAAAATATCAAATACAAGCCTAGCAATAGCTGCAATATCCTCATCCAAATTACTCTGCACAGCTTGTTGATTCCATATTTTTTGATAATCAATTAGTAAATTAATTTTTTTTGCTTCATAAACCAATTTGGAAAAAGTATATGCAATTAATTGTGGGCGATACGCGCGTCTTTCTTGATACCACGTTTGCGACGAGATGATTTTTCCGATATGTTCATAAAGTATTTTTTTAGCTATTAGTTGCTTATAATAACATTCGTCAAATACTTTCTCATCCTTGTCCCATTGTTTTAACATATTTGCATGAAATCGAGCCGCATTAACTTGACCTCCCCATGCAACATAATGAGGCAACATTTCTGCTGCATTTATATATTTAGCCAAATCCGTGAGAGTATACTTCATATTCCTTGGTCTTACTAGCTTGTAATCACTTCGTTGTTTTCTCGTCATTTGCATTAATGGTTGCTCATACTGTCCTCTTGTACGTTCAAAAAACCATAATTTTTGTACAATATCGCCCGTTGATATAGGAGCATATATTTTACGTGAGTATCCCTCAATTCGAACATAAAATGGATGACTCGAATTTAAATCAGCCATCTTAACCTGATTTTGACTATTCGCAAAGCGCGCAATATTTCTAATCAGATCAGGATCCTCCTCCTTTAAAATTGTCAGTTTCATCTGGACGTAAATTCCAGACAAATCAACATTGTTTTTTATACTTGTTGCTGCAAGCGTTGCTGTAGTCTGACCTCCATTAATTATTTGTAAATTTGTGAATGATGTTATTAAACCGGTTTCTGATAAACTATCTACGCAAATAGATTTAGCAGTCGTTGATATGCCATTATTATACGTAAAAAATCTTTCTCGCTCATTTAAAATAGTATCTCTTATTCCTTTATTTACTCCTCCGTTAAATTTAAGAAAAGATCTGACATTAGATTCTAAAAGTTCTGATCCATACTTTTTATAAATTGCAGCCAAAAATTCACCTGGAACAATTGCCAAATATGACTCATACTGATCAGTTTCAATATTTGCTTTAAGATAAGGAATTCCATTTATTCCAAAATCAGCACACTTAATAACTAAATCTTCTTTTTGAAATCCAACTAATCTTGATTTATATATTTTTTCAATATCCAAGACATCTACATAGACCGGAATAGTGTATTGCCCAATTACCAATTTGTTTGAAGGAAGTTTTTTTACCATCGAACTTAAAATATCGGTACTTACAATAAACAAATGTATCTGTCCAATTGCCCCTATATTAGCTTTAATATTATTTGCCAACTCAACTGCCGGATCCGATTGTTCTCCATTGTTAAAATAGCCTTTAAACGTATTTTCCAAATAATTAAGCATAAGTTGCACTTTGGTCTGAATTGAATCGTTTGTTATATTTTTCATATCCCGCAGATTATAATCCGCATACAATAAGCTAAGCACATTAGTCGATAGATCCAAATCTGCAGCATCTATCCTCATACTCTTATATGCTCTATTCCCCCTAGAAAATTCAAAGTAACATTGTTGCATCCCTGATACTAATGCATAATCATTTTCAAGAATATCCAATGTATTATCTATAAATACCTCAATAGGATATCTTGATTCATTAACCGCCGATGCATTAATTTCTTCGTTAATATAACTTTCTCTAAATTCTTCAATTGTTAGCATCCTGACCCTCCAAAAAAGGAACTAGTCCATTTATTGATAAGGAATATGTCACTTTTGTAATTTCACTTATCCCCAAGCTCTTTGACGTTATTTTCGGAAATCGCTCATCTACAGTATACATTCTAATTGCATTTACTTTATATCTCGGAAATGAAACAAAATCCTCCCCCGCAGAATACCCATATGTAATTACTTTATCCAAGAACTCTTCCTTGATACTCTCCTCATTTATTTCATCCATAATTAAAGTAATCAATTGTTCTATAGACGAATACCCATTATCATACTTTTCGGACATTCTTTCCACTATAACAGACACAAGCTTTCCTTTTGTATTTGACTCCAACTGCGTTAATGAAGATATTTTGATTTCTGTAGTTCCAGTGGTTATAGTTTTAATTTCCCACCACATATCATCAAGAGAAAAATCTTTGGCTGTATGTTTTGCTCCACTCCAAGCCTTAACCGCATTTTTATAACCAACTTTCTTAGCCAGTATATTGCACAGAAAATATAGTTCTCCATATAGGCCTTGATACATTTCTATACTCATACCTGTTGATGCCTCTTTAAACATTTTTCGCCAGATAAAATAACGATTTTTAACCTGCATCATTGCATCAGATTCATTTACAGACCTACACACAACTCCAATCAAATCTGAACAGAGTGTATAGAAAATCTTTTTTGCCCGTATTTCTGTAAGGTCAAAGCTCGACCAATATACTCCTCTCATTTCTTCCCACTGTGTAACTTTTATATATTGAGTTGATTCAATAAGTAATGGCGGATTGCTAGTCATAAATGCAAGACTTGGAAGATCCTTATCCCTAATTCCACAAAAAATACTAATAGGGCTTTCATCTATCTTGATTTTTTTAAAAAAATCTTTCTGATTTAGTTCACTAAATATCTTCTGTATTTCAATCAATATCTTCAAACTCCTCATCAATATCCGGATCGCATCTTTTGGACTCAATTTCCCTAATTTTAATTTTATTAGCCCGATATTTCATTTTTTCTGCGATTTCTCTGCGCGGAAAACCTACCGCAAACCCATACATTGGCATTTTTGTGTCTAATATATCAATAATTCTCTTTTCCTCACTGTTATTTATTCGTGGCAAGATCAATTCCATTGGATAAATTATAAATAAAGGATTTCTGGACATTACCGATAAATAATCTACAACTGTGAAGTTGTCAGGATTTCCTTTACCAGCTATTTCCACCCGTTGTTTAGCATGCAACCTGACTTCCTCTATTTGTTCCTTTGTTAATCCACAACAAAAAATGCCAGGATCAATAATACGATTATTGGTATCTCCAATTCTAACTATATTTTCATCTTTCCTCTTTCGGAATGTTCTTTTTGTTGAATGCTGTCCTTCGTATGAAATAATTTTAGATTCTCCAGAAGCCACTGCAATATCCCAAGTATCAAAAGTCGTATTTTTTTCAATATAGTCTGCCAAATTGTCAACATCGAACTTCACATTTTCATATGGTATCTTCAATTGTCTAATACACCTGGCAACATAGATCTTATTAACATTCCGCATCATAAGATGCCCACTTTTTGCTCCAGGAGCCGTATATATTTCCCAATTTTGTTTTAATTCTCTTATTAATTGATCAATGCATTCTTTATTATGAATATTAATTTTATGATCATAATATAATTTAGGTGTGTCTGCATATGTTCCTCCATAATTAAATACATGCACTACACTTCCTGTATTATACATTTTATTTCTTGACGTGATTAGAAGCGATGTTTCTAAACTGTCCGGAGACTCTTGCACCATTAGCCCAAATTCTTCAGGTTTCTTTCTCTTCATAATCATTTCTCGAAATTGCATCTTTAAATTTTCATTTGCGTCTATTACCGCTCGAAAATTCATAATATTGATGGAAGACATATAAATTCGGCATAATTCCTCATACCCAGGACGATAACCAAACCAACGACACATTTGGAGTAGGGAATCATATGCTGAGGAATTTCTGTTAAAATAACTTATCATTAATCCTTCTAATGTGAGACCACGAGATAATACATATCCCCCAATAGCAATCACTCTAGCTCCAACTTCCTTAAATCTATCATCACTATATGAAAATCTATTTTTTTTATTTTGGTTATTAAAAATGACAACTTCAAATTTTATTATCTCATTATATAATCCTTCCTGTATTTTGTTCCATGTTATTTCATTACGTATATCTTTATAAAAATCCGATTCATCGCCAATACATTCTGGGAATCCCATATAGAGACCATATAGTTTATACATTTCAACATTCTTTATAAAATCAGATATATTCTTATATGAATCCTGTTCAATAATATAAGTTAACTTTTCTATATACTTATCAACAGCCTGCTTTATTTGTTCATGCATATTATTATAAACAGAAATATTTATTAACATAGAGCGATGTTTGTCATTTTTTCCTCTAATTGTTCTTATTACATTATTTAACAAAAAGCAATGAATCGCTTCTTTTAAACTTTCTGGCAAAACGTCAAAACGAAATTCATCCTTTTTGTGTTTAGCAGGCAAAAAATTCACTTCACCCTCATCTAATCTCCTAATATAACGAGAAAGATTCTGACCATCAAATGCAAAAACTTTCGTCGCCCCAAAATAATTAGATGGAGCATTTAAAAGGATAATAAAATCTGATGGGAATAAGTCCTTATATGTATCATTACCATCTGGATTAACAAATACATTTGCAAATGGTGTTGCAGTATATCCCACATAAGAAGCGATCGGGAAATTATTAAATAAGTTTCTAATATGCCCATTAATTTTAGATGGCTCCAGTTCTGGCTTTTTAGTATTAACAGACGCATTATCAGCCTCATCATCAATTATCAAAATATTCTCTGATGTTATATTATTGGTACCGGCTTTAAGCCACTTACAAACTTGCTCAAGAACAGATGAATTTTTTTTCACGACAAGAATTATTGGTTTGTTAAAATCCCCACTTGTTGCATTCAAATTTTTCTTAACAAACTTTACAAAATCATTTTCATTATTTGTTAACGGAACTGCGTAATGTTGCTTCAAATTATCTGTCTCACTAACACCAATATACGTAATTTCAGAATTACCAATAGTATCACTAATGGCACCTATAAGACCTTCATCAATTCTAGATTGTGTCTGTCGTCTTAAAGAATCTGTCATTCCCGCTAACAACACTATTATCTTGTATCCATAATCGCAAGCAAGATTTATAAGACCAGTATAATTTGCGGTTTTTCCAGACTGAACGTCCCCAACAACCAAGCCCTTTTTCTTTCGTTCCGATACATCAATTGTCATATCAGGATTCGCACATTGCTTTAAAATTCTTTCACAATCTAATTCCATTTGATCAATTGTTGCATCATCGAAATCCTCTCTTCTTAGATAGCTTCTGTACCTTGCAAAATATCCTTCCTGCATTCTGGTTTGCATCATTTCTTTTTTCAATTCAAACCATTTCCCTGCCGTAGATTTGGCAGATAATATATCCGGTTCAAATACCGCAACATTAGGATGATTCTCTTCATACTTAGCAACTACATATGCAATAATCTCTTTATCAGTACAAGTAAACACGGCATTCGCAATTTGTCTCACACAATCGTCAATTTGCGAATGAGTGTAGGGTCCCTCTTCATAATTTAACTTTACTTTTACCATATCATATATACTATCTGTAAGTTTCTTATTCATTTTCCAGCCCCAATCTTGAAATAATCATCTGTTTTTTTGCTGCAACACTTAAATACGACTCCGTTTCAAGGAGTCTGTCTAACATCTTCATTTTATCTTGTTCTGGATATAAGCTAATTACCTTAATAATTTGATCTATAAGGACTTTTTCATCAATATCAAGTGAATCATTTGTGATATTGATCTCATCAATAACATCATTATGTATTCTATATTTTGGAATACTCTGTTCTAATTGAATCAATAATCCTTCAAATAGTTCCTTTTGATCACTGTTTAAAGTATTACAAATCGCTTCAATTAATGGGTTTGTCCTGTCAATTGTGTATCGTACATCCCCATCCCGCTCCTTAATTCTATCCCATATATTATGCACAGGAGTTGCTTCTTTCACTCCCGGACTCCTAATCGCTCGTTTGCTTCGAATAACAGAATCTTCTACAGCAACCTTTAAATAATCTTTTATTTTATCAGGTATTTTTGCCGACGATTTTTTAACATCTAGCATCCAAACCGAATCCAGACTAGAAGGGATATCAACCTGAATTCTAGCCAATTTATTTAACTCACTTCGAATTCCCATTCGCATCCAACTTCCCCAAGAAATTAAACGTCTATTACGATATAAATAAAATCCTTGATCATCATAAATACTCTTCGGATTCCCTAAAAGTGCCATTTCTGAAGTTGTTATTGTTTTTGCAAAAGGTAATGTATACGGGATAACTTTTACAATGCTACCTTCAACCGAAATACAGGTTGTCCTCCCTGTTTGTTGCCTTCCCAACGACTCTGTAAGGAATGGATCCCTTTTTTCTATTCGTCTCCCATGATAATAAATTTCAACGTCATTATAAAACCTATGAAATACCAACTCTATGTGTTTTTTTGATTCTGCCACTAAAGTTCTAAAACTTTCCTCAAAATTTTTTGCATAATTCCTTATCTTGTCAAAATCAGTCCACACAACCAATGTTCCAGTTTCTTGTTCCTTCAACTTATTTATCATTGGAATATACTCTATATCCTCATTCGACAATATATTTAAAAATAAATCATTCTTTTTTTCGATAATGTTTAAATCAAACGTCATCGCAATTAAATTACCTTGTTGCTTTGTGGCAACGGTAAAAACTTTGCACTGCGATAACGATGCCGATTTAAGCCCCAATCCAAATCGACCCAACTCAATTTCACTGTCCTTAACATTATCTCTATTTGATCCCGGAAGCATAGCATTATCAAGTTGTTTAAAATTCATTCCATGACCATTATCCAACACACAAAAAAAGGGCTCTTTACATATCGGATCTGAAAAAATTTCAATCTTTGTCGCTTCAGCTGAAATACTATTATCAATAATATCTGCAACTGCTGTCGAAAAGTTATACCCCATTGACCTCAGCCCGGTCATAAGTGACTTCGCGGGGAATGCCCGTTTTTCCCATTTTCCCATGCTTACTCCCTCTTTTCATAAATAACAGAATTAATACTTTTATTCATCATATTAATTTCATCAGGACTAAACCACTCCACATAAGGATTTCCATATATATTCTTAATCAACGCAATTCTAACTTGCTCCTTAAAATCTAAACAAAACCTTATTTTTTCATATGGTAAAGAAAAATACGAAAGTTTTGTTGCCGTATTGCGAACAATTACATACTCCTTCTGTTGACCTTTTCGCAATTCATAATCATATAAGGCATACGGATATTCATCCGTTAAACACCTAATTTCACCTTCCTGCTGCTCCATTAACTTTTTTAAAACTAGGCCATTTGCGATATTTTTATTTTGAGCTTGAATATCTCGGAAATTTTCCGGTCCAACATTGTCATATCCAAGATTTTCTCTAAGTGCGATAATTTCAGTATCATAATTATCAATTGACTCAATAAATGAAGCTGTAAATTTATTTCCGCTTCCCTTTTTATTGAGAAAAACCTTTGAATAAGGGACCTGATTTTCCCCAACAACCAAAACATCAAAATTCAATTCTTCTGACTCTGTATTATATTCAAATGCTTCAACAATAAATGCATAATCATGAACCATACTTGAAATAGCTCTCATTACCTTTTTATTATCAATTTCAACATTTTCATCCATAAAATAAAGAGATAACGGATAGTGTACCTTCTGCCTTCCACAATGTACATTTTCCGGGTCAGTTTCCTCCCTTATATACATACAAAAAGAAGGAGCATTCTCTATTTTTTTGCCATTCACCAGCAGCTTATTAAATATATATACTTTGGGTATAATGGCTTCCGCTCTCGATTTTGACAAAATCTGCGTTGTTATTTCTTCTTTTGATGAGCCTGTAAGATTCTCTGGGATCCTTAAAATGTCTATAAGACCCTCATGAATAGCTGCTCCTTGTCTTAAAGGCGTTGCTACCGTTGCTGTATGTCCTGCTTTATTATCATTTTTAATATTTAAATATAATGATTTAATATCAATTGGTAATCGTATTATCACGCCAATTCGCCCTTCCCATATTTTTCCTGAAACATTGCCCTAAATATTTCTGCCAATACATCTACAACAATTGAATTTCCTATCAATTTATTCATTTTTCTATAGCTGAAATCCAAATATACCGTTTTTTCATACTCACTCTCTTTAAAACCCATGAAAAGAAATGCTTCTCGGATAGTAGGTCTTCTAAACGTTTTCCCTTTTGCACCATCATACTTAAAAAGACCACAGCAATGTGTCCTATCCATATTACAAGTAATAGTACCAATTGTGGTTTCTGCCATTATTGGATCTCTTGCATTTATCTCCCACATAACTTTTCTAGACGGAGTATCATTTAACTGTGCGACATCTGCTTCTGCCCTATATTGCGGATTAGAGTAATCACATTTAAAATAATCATAAAAATTATATCTCCTTCCTTTTCTTTTAATTTTAGTTTCCAAATCTAATTTATCTCCCAAATGACTTACAATAAATGCTCTTTCTCTATCTTGCGGTACCCCAAAATCTAATGCATTTAAAAGCATACACTGATCATTTGAATATCCGAGTGATTCCAAAAACTTTAACCATTGGTCTAAATCCTGCGCATTAGATGGTGCCAATATCGTTCGAACATTTTCTAATAATAAATATTCTGGCAAACGATCTTCTACGGCTAGTTCTTTTAGAATTCTTTCTATCTCCCATAACAATCCAGAACGAGTCCCTGAACCTTTTTTCATTCCAAGGCCTTTTCCTCCGGTAGACAAATCTTGACAGGGAAAACTATATACTAAGAGATCAAAATCTGGCATTTCACAACCATGTATTTGAGTAATAGATCCACAATTTTTAGAACGTTTATTAGCAATGTAGAGTTTCTCTAAGTATTCTGCATCTAATCCGTTAAGTTTAGATGGACGAACAGAATCTTTACTAAACTCATACTGATTTAGATAACGCAACTGCTCAGTTTTATCTGGCACAATTGGACGATCTTCTTCTTTCCCATGAATTGCATCATAACAAATAATTGCATCCATAAACCAATCACTAATTCCTACAATTTCATAGTTTATATTTATCCTCTCTAAGGCAGTTGCTTGTGCACCAATACCCGCAAAAGCCTCAAATACACGTAACTTTTGATTCACCATATAACGACTCCACTTTTTCTTTGTACTTTACTTGTTTGTCAGCAACATTTCACAAATCAGCATGAATTCTTGCTTTTAGTTTAATTAACCTACTTCTCTTTCACTCTCCACACAGGCATTATTTTTCTTCATAATTATAAACTAAACCCTTCTTAATAGCAATTTATCCCTTCGTTTTCTTAATAGTATTTACATTTTTAGCCGCATAATCTTCTTCCCATCCAAATTCCAATAATTCATACCACGCGCCACTCAAATAAATTCTATGCCCAACTTGTTTACCTAGCAATTTTCTTTCAATAAGCCAAAGCTCTCTCGATTTGTCACTCTCCAGAGGCAAATGATACGTAATAATTTTATCATCTTTTGCTTTTCGAACTTTCATATAGCATCCCCAAGTTACAAACTCCGGCTTATCTAAAAGATCTCCCTCATTCTCTATATTCGCATCTAGCGGCTCATAACTATGTAATACCTCACTTGCCTCTTTTGTGACATTCTCTCTTAAATTTGTAACGAGATCATTTGATGTATCTATTTTGATTTCATCTGCCACATCTTCCAATTCATTAGCATCATTAAATTCAACCCTAAAATCAGTTGCATCACCCTTCAAAAGCTCACTAATTCTTTTTACCATTAATTTTTTTATTTCTTCTTCCGAAAGTACATCTAACAATGTTGCACCTCCCACCGCATTCAAATACTGTAATGCCGGTCGAATTTCTTCTCTCATTCTTAACTTAATTCCATGATCACTATAAAATCTAAATGCACTACATATTCCTTTAAGAATAGTCGGATTAGACGCAAATGTATTGCTGTAAAATATATCGCTTACTTTTGTGCTTAAATCATTTGATCCCAAATCATCTAACATTTCAAAATGATTAACCATATTGCCTTTGTCATAAGTTGCTCGTCCAACCCACCAACACTTTGCAATTGTATTACGATAAAATCCTGCTCTTGTTCCACCTGAGAAAAAGAATCTTGATAAAATTCCTGAAGCATCTTTTTCTTTATCCTTTAAACTTGCGGTTGTATATCCATGACGTCTTCTCATATACTTATAAAAAGTTTTATTACACAAGCCAGCCCATAAACGCTCATCCGATGCTTGTGATTCACTAAGTGATTTAAGGTTCTCGTATATAATCTTACAATTTTCCAAATCGATTTCACCTGCCGTTTTATTGTCAAGCAAGGATGTCATTTCGAATTCTGGCACCTCCATAAATGGAACGAATGGCTCCTTTCCCCATTCTTCTGTCATCCATGAGACATCATCTTTCTGAAAATAATTAATATATAGACGCCCCATGTTCACTTTAAAATAATTAAGAGCATCTTGTTTCATAAAATATATCTGCATACTTATTCTCCTAACATCTGAGGAATACTTATCAACGTTTTTCCTATAGGAAGTTGCAACATTTCTTGCACAATTTCCGAAATCATCTTATCTTCATTTAAAATAATATCATCTATAAAATCTATTCCATGCAACTTATAGAATTTCTGTATCTTCATAAACCAATAATCAGAAGCATATCCATCCCAACCTTCGTTTCGTAAAACTTCCATCATATAAGTCAATGCTGGCATAACTAAAAGAGACATCATTAGTGGATGCATCGTACTATTCCCCTGATACCTTATGTATGATGCATACACCTCTTCATCTACCATAATTTTAATTTTATCCTTCTCTAATTTATACCAAATTGCCTTATGTTCGTTCACATCTAATCGTATTTCCTTTACAACGCTAAAAATAGAATCTTTCGCTGATAACTCTTCATAATTTTTCGCTATATGAATCGGATCCATATTATCATAAGCAAGTATAGAGGCCTTTTCGATATTTAATGTAATGTCCTCATAATCTTCATTCAAAAGAGGATTTGTATAGTGCCCAATCTTTTCTCTGGATACAATCATTCCAAGTAAGTTAATATCTCCATTTACTCTGGAATTCATAATTCTATATTGTTCTGTTGTTGAAAAAGTCTTAATTACCGTTCGAAACGCAGTATTTGAACATTCAATATGAATTACAAACTCTGCTTTTCCAGCATTGATAAGACTTTGTAGACCAGAGTTATCCAAATGAATATCAAACTGTACAAGAATATCATTTATCCCTTGCTCTACAAGTTTAGTGTCAATATAAAATTCACCCGCTACATAATCATCTGTATCCTCACACAATACCGGGTAAGGAAATAATCGATTTCTAATTTCCATATACTTTTACCCCCATTGCGTACCTTTGTTTTCCATGAATAGTAAAATCCACTGCTGTCTTTTGTCCTGCTAACAAATTATCAACTGCAATTTTTCCATCTTTTACAACCGCATTTCCACTAATAATGGCTTGTACACGTATTGGCAATGATTTCCCATTTTCGCCTATAGTAACTATCTCTATTTCTGCATATGAAATGTTTTCATCTGTTTTGATAACCAGTCTATTAATTCCCTCTCCCCGAGTAATGACTCTTGTCAAAACTCTCATCTCCTTCATATCACTAAAAACAGTATCTTTTCCATTATCATCTTTTTCTCCACTCCTTCCGGTTGGTCTGCCTCCTTTTAAACCACTTCTCTTTCTATGCCCCCAAAGAGATCCTTGATCTGTAATAACACCTTTTTGCATTTTTCCGCCAATTCCATTCCCACTACCTTTAATTGAAGAATTTTTTGTCTTTCGAAATGAAATTTCCACACTTTTTGTTGTATCTAAAAGTTTTTCCTGCGATTCTCCTTTTCCTTCGTTTTCAGTATGTGTTGCTGTATTAAAACAATCTCCCACATCAATAATTGCCTCTTCCCCAGAAGCCTCTTCAAGCTTCTTACAGATTGTTTCTTTAACCCAGTCTTCAACTTCTTTCTTATACTCCTTCGCCATTTCAGGGTTATCATGTCGTTGCGGATCCCAGCTATTATGCTGCGGATTTTCCATTTTTCTGAAAAATTTATTTAACCCAGTTCCTTGTAATTCTAAAATTCCTGTATAGGAAATTCCTTTAGGAAGACCTTTAATTTCAGCAATTTTCATACCAGAATTTCGAACAATAAGGATCTTCTTGTTCATATCCGCTGCATATAATAGTCTCAACTTTAAGCTTCCCAACCCATGAAAATCCAAAGAAGATTCAACTATGTCATTCGATTTTGCATTTAATATTTTGTTAAAACAATATGCATTTTTTGCGCTTTTTTGATTACGTGCAATTACTGTATTAAGATGATATTTATCAATTGTTTCATTCTCAATTTGTACCATAAGTTGATTATTATAAATTGACATCAGAAAATTTTCAAGAATCTCACCTGTCATAATTTCAACCCATGATTTACTTCCAGATGTTACCCAATGAAATCCCGGAATAAATAAATCAGTTCCAACAGCAGTTCTTTTATAAATAGCATCTAACTGTTCCATTTTTTCAACAGGTAAATTTTTACTAGAATTTCCATAAAAACCTATTGCTCTTCTAATTGGATCTGCATCCCCGTAGCTTTCATCAATAAAAGCCATAAGATTAGCAACCCCTTGTGCTGCGTTAATATTCTCTAGATCTTTTGTTCTATAAAAAACAGTCTGTAAATCAGAATTCACAAACGCTGCAGCTTTACCAATTCCATAACTTCCAGCTGCCGTGTCGCTACTTTTCACATTTACGCCTGTACTTTTTACAAGTCCCACCCAAGGGGTAATATTTTCAGTATCAAACGCCCCTTGCAATCCGATAGTATTAAAATCACTAATTCTTAAAACAAAAATTTTATTACCGCGAAGAATTTTTGAAGCTTTAGCAATAAAGCTATCAATCGCCTCATTATGACTCGATTTCCAGTACTCACCACATTTTCTAATTATTGAAAGCAATTCACTTGTTCCAGGAAAGTTCAGTGTCGGAATGTATTCTCGCTTAAACTCCACTTTTACAGGTTCCTTTTCATCATTTACTGCATCCAATGAATTTTGACATATTTCTCGGGCAAGCGCCTGCAATGGGTCTCCCTTAAACCAGGCTAATCCAGGATTAGAAAAGCCTTCTACAGTTCCATTATCTCTTGATGGAAAACACCACTTTATCATCTCTGTTCCCCCTTTATTAATCTTCAACATTCTCCTTTATAATTGCTTTACTCTACAACATATTTTTCCATAAATATTGATATATATAGTGTATTCTTTTCATCTATCAATAGCAATGTTTTTCCGCCATTTTCCGACGATTCCGTCCCTATATTGTCGCTTTTTCTCTATAATCCGATTTTCTCCGAGAATTCTGCCATAAGTGCCGACAATACCACCCACAAAAGGATCGTGATAACGACCGGAACATCTTTTATATCAATATCACATACGGTATAAAGTAATACCGCCAATACGAAGCCGCTTACCACACTAAAGACAGCTCCGAAGGTTGAGATGCCTGTACTTTTTGTGTTATAAAATGCGCGGTTGCTTCCGGATGCATGGTCTTTGTGGATGATCTGGTATTCGAGATAATCGTCAATACCGTCTTTCCTGCCATCATAATTCCAATCGTACATTGCCATAATCTTTTCCCCCTTTTATTCCATTGCTTCTTCTATGACTTGTTTCTGCATTCCATCATCCGTAATCCGACACACTGCCGTTCCGCCGATGACGAACACGATTCTTCCTTTGGCTTTATCGCCGATCTTGTCATAAAGTCTTCCAGCGCTCATCGATTCGCCCTGCACGGTGTATGGGCTGTTGGCAACGTAACCGACTTTGCCGAGCCCCTTGATTTTGACCTGGATTGCTTCTTTGTCGTATTCGTTGTCGGGTTCTTTGACTAATTTGACTTTCATGCCTTTTTCCATGAATTCGGTTCCATAGTAATGATTGCAGCCTGCGATTGTAAAATACATTTCTTCCATAATTGCGTCCACCTTTCCATCTGTTTGTTTTTACGCTTCTTTATGTTGAGGTCATATTATCGCAGTCAGTGTCCCATAATCCGTTCAATAATTTCTATTAAAATAAAGTGTGCGCTCGTCGCACACTTCCGCGCGCGAGCGGTATGCTCAGCATAAACTTCATCTCCGCGAGCTGCGCATCCCCGCGGAGCGTTTTGATTCATAGGAAGGAATTTCCTATGAATCAAAAAAGGACTATGTATCTCTACATAATCCTTAATCTGTCATCTCATGTTTTATTTTCAATCCCAACCACCCGAAACACCTGCTCCGCAGTATACTCCATATTCTCATACGCGGCTTCCTCATGCATCGCCTCCTCAAGTGTCATCGCACCCGGCAGGATCGGAAATACGGCATCGATGAGCGGTGGATGCTGCTGAGTGGCGCGTACTCCGCTATGTTCGATGCTACCGGCAAGCACGATGACTTTGCAGCCGCAGGCTTTGGCGCGGCGGGCGATACCGACTGGGGCCTTGCCCATCGCGGTCTGACCATCGAAGCGGCCCTCTCCGGTGACGACGATGTCGGCGGCGCGAAGTTCGGATTCCGGCAGGACAGCATCAAGGACGATATCAACGCCCGGACGGAGTGTGCCGTTCAGGTACGATGCAAAAGCGAAACCAAGTCCACCTGCTGCTCCCGCTCCCGGCTGATCACGAAGATCTGTGCCAAGTGTGACGGCGGTCATGTCTGCCAGATGTGCGAGTGCTGCGTCAAGCTTACGGACGGTTGCAGGATCGGCTCCTTTTTGCGGTGCAAAAATATAACTTGCACCGTTTGTGCCGCACAATGGATTGGTCACGTCGCAGGCGATCGAGAAGTGACTCTCCTTCAGGCGTGGATCAAGTGCTTCGGTTTCGATCGTGGCAAGTTTGCTGAGTTCCTGTGCGCCCAATGCGATTTCGCTTCCGTCGGCTTTCCGGAAGCGGCAGCCCAAAGCACGCAACATACCGGTTCCACCATCGTTGGTTGCGCTGCCCCCGATGCCGATGATGAAGCTGCGGCACCCCTCATCCAACGCGTGCAGGATCATTTCACCCACACCGTATGTGGTAGTGATCATGGGATTACGCTTCTCCGCGGGCACGAGCGGAAGTCCGGCGGCTTCTGCCATCTCGATGACGGCTGTGTGATCCGGCAGGATGCCGTAGGTTGCTTCTACGGTTTCGCCCAGCGGTCCGGTGACCGCTATCGTGACGCTTCTTCCGGACAGCCCGGACACAAGTGCAGTCACTGTGCCTTCGCCGCCGTCTGCGACCGGTTTGACCGATACGATTGCATCCGGGATGGCGCGACGGATGCCTTCCTTTGCGGCGGCTCCCGCCTGCAGGGAACTCAGGCTTCCCTTGAGGGAATCAATTGCTACTATTACATTCATACATCTTCTCCTACCCATTTATTTACATAACTTCTATCTTGTCCATCTTTTTACAAAAACTCAACATTTCTTATTTATCCTATAAAACAATGCATGCATATCATTTTCCTATGAATCAAAAAAAGTTCATCCGCTTCAACATGATAACACCACTCAGCCCACGCTATAGAAAAAAGTGTCATGTGAAAACCCGAAGGCCGCATTTCTGCACGGATGAACCGTATTCATTTTACCACATATTTGACCGTCCGGGACAAACTATTTTTTACACCCTTTCAGGTGTATTTTCAATTCACCGGCAGCCGCTCCTTGACAAATTTCAGGAAAACCATACGATCCGCTACCGCCTTGGCGAACTGCATCTCGTGTGTGACAATGACCATGGTTCTTCCTTCTTTTGCCAAAGCAAGCAATTGTTGATGCACAATATTTCGTCCATCTCCGGATTCCCTGTTTGATTTAATCTTATACTGATTATCCATCAAAGCAATCAAACCAAGAACTAATCCATGATAAAATCCCTCTGCTCCGGCATCATAGAAACGAATGGATTTATCCATATACTCTGCGATTGCTTTTTGCCCGAAATCATGTTATTATGCTCGAATCTTTTTCCCAATGCGCTTGCCAACCAGCTTTGTAAACGTCATATCCCTGATCAGCTCCATAAACGTTCTGCGATCGTCCCCTTCAGGGTCCCCGGAAGATTCGCCCTGCCGGATCAGGAAAACGCACCTTGACAATAATCATTGGCATAAATATAGCAATGGGACTTCAGCTGTTATTTTTAAAGCACAATTACGGCAGCATCAAGCCCATCTACTTTTCCGTCAAATACGCTATCTGTTAGCAGATTATATTTCTGCGCATACGCATGAAATTCCTTTACACTGCTGCCGCAATTGAAAAGCATTGCGATGGTCTCTTCGCCATTTTTTCTGATCATAACAATCGTATCCTCATCGTCATTTGCGATGGTCTCAATCATTTCGCCCTCTACAATGCATGCATGTGTTTTTCGGATCTGTATAAGCTTCTTATACCATTGATACATTTCCTTGTCCTGGTATTCTTCATCCCAATACATGCCTCGTCTGCAGTCCGGATCATTTGCTCCGGGCATTGCATACTCATCGCCATAGTAAATCATAGGCATTCCCGGCAATAACAACTGAAAGGCTGCTGCGAGATGCTGCTTTTTCTTATTATCCTTGCACAGATGTAAAAATCTTGCTGTATCATGGCTATCAATCAGATTCCACATCAAAGGATAGCACTTTTTGTTTAAGCGACCCTTCAGATATCCAAGATTTTGCACAAACTGACTGACATTAATCTTTTCGTCTGCAAGCAGATCTATCAGATTCAGGTAAAACGGATAATTCATGACCGTATCCCACTCATCTCCCTCAAGGAAGTCTCCTGCGTAGTGCCATATCTCACCAATGATCAGCATATCCTTCTTTACTGCCTTGATTGCCCTTCTGAAATTCTTCCAAAAGAAATGACTGATTTCGTCTCCTACATCCATTCTCCATCCGTCAATGTCACATTCCTTAATCCAGTAGCATGCAACATCCGTGATGTATTTTTCAACCTCCGGATTTTTCAGATTCAGCTTTGGCATTCCACCGTAGTAGCCGAAGCACTTGAAGTTTGGGATCTCTCCCCATTCCCCCTTAGGTGGCAGTTCGTCGATAAAATACCAGTCCAGATATTTTGATTTTTCACCCTTTTCCAGGATATCCTGAAATGCAAAAAATTCTCTTCCTGTGTGGTTGTATACCGCATCCAGAACTACCTTCATGCCGCGCTCGTGAGATTTTTGTACAAGCTCCTTTAAATCCTCTGTTGTTCCAAATGATGGGTCAACCTGATAATAATCAATGGTATCATATTTATGGCACGAATTTGATTGAAAGATAGGTGTCAGATATACCACATCGATTCCCAAATCTTTCATATCATCCAGATGCTCTATGATTCCTCTGAGATTGCCATGCAAATCGTCCATAGGCGTAATCGGCGCCTTATACCACAGCTTTTTGTCCACCGGCTGTGTTGTGGCAAAGCGTGACGGAAAAATCTGATACACGACCTTGTTGGCTGCCCACTGTGGCACCTCAAACATCTCTTCCTCCCTGAGGTTCTGTGGGCAGTCAAACATTCTGTCCCTGTTTGTAATGCACTCCTTGTCAAACTCATAATTGCCGTAATATACCTTTTCACCCTGCATGTCTGTAAATTCAAAAAAGTATCTCAGACATATCAGATTCATCCGAAGCTGAGCTTCATAATAATCGTGAAACTGTGAGGTTGCTACCTTCTTCATAGGAAGAGTCATTCGCGTATCCTTGCGCTCCATAGGTATATACTTGTCCTCATAGTGAAGGATTACCTCCTTCATATCATCCTTTTTTACCTGCACGCGTATCACAAACAAATCCTTATCTATCGCATAGCAGAATCTTTTATCCATGTCATGAAAAATTGCTGAGTATTCCATAAAATGCCCCTTTACTTACGTATTTCGTTATTTTGTATTTTAACGCACTATCTCAAACAATTCTATCATTATATCCATGACATTTTTACACTATTTCTACTTTATGCATGATTTTAGCTTAATAACGTTTAATTTTTTTGACTTTATTCTCCAAAACACTGCGTTCATTATATCACTGCATTATATCACTGCACACTCAGATAGCTTGTCACACAGTAAAGTGTCTGTCCATTATATTCCACGCGTGACCAGCCAAACTCCTCATTGATTCCGGTTCTGGTGACGGTTTCCCCATTTTTTATCGTTGCAACAACTGTAGCATCCGGATTTGTGACACTTGGAAGTGCACGCAGATTAACCTCTATTTTTGCAGTGACAGTATCATTACACTCCTTGAACTTTGTCTTCAGTCCGTCTCCGCTGCCACTTCCGTCCTGCCCGGGAACTACATAGTTCATATCTGTTGTGAGGTAGTTTGAAATGGCATAATATGTCTGTCCATTATATTCGACACGTGACCATCCACTGTCACTGACGCCTGTTCTTGTTGCTGTATCACCGTTATTCAGCGTTACCTTAATTGTGCTGTCATTGCCCTGACTTGGAATATCCCTCAGATTGACGCTCTCCTTGGCAGTTACGGTCTCATTTACATCCGAAAACTTCATGTTTGCTTCCGGATCAGCTGTTGCATTGTCAGCCGCATCTCCATTTTTTGCAGACTCTGTTTCATCAAACCCAAAGTATGCAACATTCAAATCTACCGGCTTATCAATCCCTGACACCTTTCCCTTGTTGGTATACTGCCACATAGCATGTGTACCCTCATATGATGACTGTGGTGTTTGTGGATAAGCTGTATCCGGATATTGTGACACCCATATTTTGTATCTGCTCTCCAGCGCTTTAGTATCCCACTGGCTGTTTTGTGACAACTCATTCATTGCAGCGTAAAACATAGGTGTATATCCTTTATTATATATTTCCTGCAAAAATGCCTCAGCTACTTTGGTGCGGGCCTCCGATGACATGCCATACTGTCTGCTGGCTGAGTCTGTGAAGCCCTCGCAGTCAAATGCCACCGGATATGTAATCTGATATTTTGAGATGTAGTCTGCAACCCAGTCTGCCTCTTCAATGGCTTCTGTTTCATTTACTGCTGATGAGAAGAAATACACTCCAACCTTTATGCCGTTTTTCTGTGCCTCCTGCATGTTGTATCTGGCATTTGTATCAACACACATCTCGCCTGTTTTCTGGGTTCTGTAGCCCACACGTATCATCGCAAAATCAATTCCGCCTGCGGCAACCTTGTCCCACTTTATAGTGCCCTGATATTTAGATACATCAATTCCGAAGGTCAGGTTACTGTTTTCCGCAACAGAGCTTGCAGACAGTATCTGTGTCTCATCCGCAGAAGCCCCATCATCAGATGTCACACTCATTGAGCCGGCATTGTCTCCCGTATACTGCGGGTCGTCCTTGTCTGAACTATCCTCTGTGACTGTTTCCGTCATCTGTGACGAGCCTTTAGCCTCGTTTTTTGCTGACTTAATCACAAAAAATGTGGCAACTGCAGCCAGTACAGCTACTATCGCAACAATTATAAATATTGCTATTATCTTTCTTTTATCGTTCATAGCTTTTCCCCTTCATCAATATATATACCATGTATAAGCAACCTGTTTTTATGCAACAAAATATATCATATAATATACTAATTTTCAAATACCTGTCCTTTTTTAAGAGTCTTTTTTTCTGAGAAAATATTAAAAAATCCGCTATACTCACCTATCGTATAGCGGATTAATAAAACACTATTTAATTTTCAGGCTTTTCACCGTTTTTGTCCGTATCCGCATTTACAACGAGATTTACTCCATCAAGTCCGGTTACATTTACGTTGCGATTTACCTTTGCGTCATATGAATCAGCGTTGATAATCTCAGATAAATCAATACCTGTTGCCTCTTTCATACTCTCAAATACCTTTGCCATTACAACCGGTACATTTCCGGCAACCTTGCCTACACCATTTTCGCCATCACCGCCACCGATAATAGTAATCTTGTCGATTTGTCCAAGTGGCTCTGCAACCTTGGCTGCGATATCAGGCAGCACCTTAATCATCATCTCTGCAACGGCTGCCTTATTGTACTTGGCATATGCCTCTGCCTTTTTCTCCATAGCCTCAGCCTCTGCAATACCCTTTGCCTGGATAGCTGATGCCTCTGCCTCTCCGACTGCACGGATACCGGCAGCTTCCTGCTCCTTGGCATATCTCATGGCTTCTGCCTCTGCTTTCTGTGCCTCCGCCTGACGCTGTGCCTCGAACTGTCTTGCCTCAGCTTCCTTCTGACGCTGGTAGAGCTGTGCCTCTGCCTGCTGCTGTGCTGCGTATTTATTGGCTTCAGCCTTTTTCTTGACCTCTGCCTCAAGAGACTGCTCTGTTACTGCAACCTCTTTCTGCTTTAACTCAATCTCTCGCTCCTGCTTTGCGATATCAGCGTTTGCTGTGGCAACCTCAATGGTCTTACGCTGCTCCTCCTTCTGAATGTCGTAAGCCGCATCCGCCATAGCCTTCTTTGTATCAGCCTCCATCTGAAGCTCTGATTTCTTGATAGCGAGCTCATTCTGTTTCTTGGCAATCTCTGTCTGTGCCGCAACCGCTGCATCATTTGACTCTTTGTCAGCCGAAGCCTGAGCTACCTTGATGTCTCTCTCACTCTCTGCCCTTGCGATGGCGGCGGCCTTTTTAATCTTTACGATATTGTCGATACCAAGATTCTCTATTACCTCGTTGCCATCCACAAAATTCTGCACATTAAAGCTGATGATATCAAGTCCCATTGCCGCAAGATCAGGCTCTGCATTCTCTTTTACCAGATTGGCAAACTTCTGACGGTCTGAGACCATCTCTTCAAGCTTCATTTTTCCAACAATCTCACGTACATTACCCTCGAGAACCTCTCTGGCAACACCGGCGATATACTCTGTGTTTTTGTTAAGGAAATTCTCAGCCGCAAGGCGTAGCTTTTCAGGATTATTACTGATCTTTACGTTTACCGTAGCATCGACGTTGATATTGATATAATCTGCTGTCGGTACTGCATTGCTCGTCTTTACATCGATAGGTATCAGTCTGAGATTCAGCTTATCAAGACGCTCAAAAAACGGAATACGTATGCTCGCCTTTCCGATAACTACCTTTGACTTTTTCTTCACACCTGAAATGATATACGCCATATCAGGCGGTGCCTTCACGTATCCGATTGCCATAAACAACAGGATAACAAGAACAACAACTGCAACAATAATTCCAATGATACTAATGTCCTGCATAACTTACTCCTCTCTTTCGTATGCTTTTTATTAATAATTTGACAATATCATTTTATTATAAATATATTGTTTTGTCACTCTAAATATTAAAAAAATAATATACCACTGTGCATTTGTTCTGATTATGGTATAAGCGATGCAAACATAAAATTTAGAAATTACAGATATCTTCTTAATCAGCAGGCATTACTTATTCATCAATTTTATTTTGTAATCATCATCCCTTGTATCCTGCTTTATACAGAGTTATGTTATCTAGCAGTGTCTACACCGTGACTTTAAGACTCGACAGCATTATGCTGGAAATACATTAGTCTGTCGCCTGCCATTCCTTCCGGATATGTACATGCGCTGTAGTCAAAATACTGCTATCTTCCATTCACATTAACCTTCAGCGCTCTCGCGACTACGACATACTTCCTAATGCCACCTTTTATAACCACGATACTTCCCAGTGGTAAAAATTCAGTTTTCTCATTAATCACTCTTCACCTCACATTTTATTCCCGATTTAATATCGTTTTCTTTGTTATTTCTTTCTACATTACATTATACACTATGGTGGTCACACAGCAGTCACACCGGAAAAATTTCTCTACTTTTTTCATTTTTTGCGAAAAAATCCCTCAGAGCTGTTTGTGCCCTGAGGATTGGTTTTTGCTTTTGCTTCAAAGCTTTCGCAATATTCTGTTGCTAGGAGTGCGTTACATCAGCATATTCATTTTGCAATATTTGTTCGTATACCCAGCTCGGCAAAATTTCGCTAGTGTCTATTAATTAACATCATGGATTCTTAATTGCTTCTGGGCAGCCATGATGGATAATTAATAGACATGCAGAGGCTATAGGTTGTTGGGGGTTCCAGAGTATAACCCTAATAATATGTTTTTTAATTCATCAATTGGTCATACAAAAATTGACACGCATCATTTTCAGAGTCAAAAATTTCATTTGTTGTCTTAATACCTCTTTCTAAATAATAAACCGACCACTTATCCTGAATTTTTTCCAAGCATAAACATTCATCATTTTTTCCTTGTCCTGTCAGATTATAAATATAATCTGGAATTCCAGCTATTTTTAATTTTTTTTCTAATACCTCTCTAGTCATTTATTTAATCTCCTTTATATAGTCTAATTCTTTTAATTTTTTAATATTATTGGGTAATTCATACTGTATTCCACCCCCAACCTGTTCAAATGCAGGTGCAATCTCAGATATTGTAACGTTATCAATTGGTTTTAATACTTCATATTTATGATATGCATTTGGGTTCTCAATATATGGAAGTGCCCTTTGTTCATATGGTACTCCTGCTGGTGATGTATATTTTCCCCATTGACTTCCATATCTGTCAATAATAGTTCCTGCAGGAATAGTTTGATTTTCCTTGATTGTTCCTGGTACTCGCCCACCATTTGGTGCCCACTTTTCCCAATCAATATTTTCATCTGCATCTAAAAATTTAGTATCTCTTACAACTAATTCATCAGTACCTATAGCCTTACCACTCTCTATATCCCCTGTTACACTCTCAACAACATTCCCTTTCACACCTTTGTTTGACCAGCCCAATTTTGCATCTGCCATATTAAGTCCCTTCGCTGATCCCGTCGATGCCAGTATTCCGGCTATCATTCCAAGTGTTTGGTTGTTTGTTTTATCATATACCAGGTTAGATGCTCCATATCCTGCCAGAGTTGATACACCTTCTTTTCCAAGCATAACAGTCCCTGATCTGAATGTCAGTTCTCCTGCTTTACTTGCTGTCCCTATCGGTATCATCGCTGATGATGCAAATGCAAAGGCATTTTCTGTCAGATAATATGCGTCCTCGTTTCCCTGAAACAGGCCATCCTTTATGCCGTTTACTGCCGTGCTATCAATGTCACCTGTGCTTCCATAATAAATATCCTGAGTGCCCTCTATGGCATCTGCAGCTCCGAATACTGCTGTTCCGCTTCCTACTGCTACTGCAACGTCAGCTACTATTGGTATTGCAGCACCTCCTGTCAGCACTATGCATGCTGCCCCCGTCGCAATTAGTACTGCTCCTCCAACCGTCCTCCAGATTCCCTGTGTCTTTCTCTTTTCGGCTTCATCCTTTATTTTCTGTTCTGTCTCATAGATTTCATCGTATGCTTCTTTATTCTTCTCATGCAGGTCTCCAAATATTTTAATGCCCGTGTTCAAGGTACCTGCATCTTTACCTGTGATAAAACTGCCTGTTTCATAGCTCTCAATCGCACACTGGCTAAGGCCTATTTTTGAAAGACATGACTGCAGATTTTCCAGAAGCAGCTCTACTGAATTTTCAAGCCGTACCACATTTTCCCTCTCGTAGCTGTTTACATTTGAGACAAGCTTTATAAGGTCGCTGTCCATCTGCTCATGGATATCAAATACTCCGTTACTGTCCGGCATGCCCACATCAGATATGTCCGATACTTCTGAAAGTGCACTTCTTATTTCGCCCGTATACTCATCAGTATCCTCATAGTTTGATGCCAGTTTTTTCCTGAATTCCTGTATTGCTTCTTCATCCAGTTTGAAGTTCGTCGAGCTATCAATGGCACGGTATCCATCCTTGTATGCTGCCATATTGTCAAGCAGTGTCTGTGCAGTTACTTTAATGCCTGACAGGATTGTTATATGTGCTTCACCAAGATAACTCTTTACTGCGTCTCCGGTTTTTCCTGTAAATACTGCATTTTCCGTAAACATATTGATTTTTTCTATGCAGTTATCAATATTTTCAATTAGATTTTCAATTTTTCGCTTATATTCCCAGAACAGATCGCTGAGATCCGTATAATTTATCTGAAACCCTTCCATCTTCATCTCCTAGTTTTATGGTATCACAGCTGTATCTGATAGTCCAATACCATTTTTAATATAATCTCCCTGTTTTCTGTCATTTTCATTTATTGCATTTATTATCAGGTCTATTTTTGCCAGATCATTATTTAACGTATCTCTGTAATCTTTCACAAAGGCTTTCAGCTGCCTGTATTCTTCCTGAAATTTGTCCATTGCTTCAGATCTGCTTTTGATTTCTGTCTCTTCCGCTGTGAGACTTACGGAATCAGAAGCTGTTTTTATACCGGCAGTCATAAAAGATACCTGCATATTATCAAGGCTGATTTCCATCTTTGTATTTCTCCTCTACCTTTTATTAATTGAAAAAATTCTGTATTTTCGTGCACAGATCATCCCATGCGTTAACAAGTCCTGAAAGCACACCATATTTTTCATTCATTTTTTCTTTTAGTGTATTTATTTCCCAGTTGATGGCATCCTCCGCTGCATCTATATTTGACACATATCCGTCATATGCTGTATATAAATTTCCGCTCTCACATGAATCATAACATTCCTGTGCATTGCTGCCTGTCCACATGCACTGATAAAGGTCTGAATTTATCATATTCCTCTGGTTATGCTTGATATCAGCAATAGCCTCCTTGGCATCATCCAGCTTCCTGTATGCCGCTTTCAGCCTCTCTATTTTCTCATCAAGCACATCTATCTCTGACTGGCACTGTTCCTGCTGTTTTTTATTGTCAGCTTTCTTTTTCTTCAGTTTATTGTATTCTTTTCTGTCATTCTTTTTTGCCATATCAGTTCACCATGCTTCTTTTGAGTTTTCTTACATCTGCGCGCTCTATTTCTGTTTTCTCCATGGCATTAAAGATGTTGTCACACATCATTATCTCATCATCATCTACATACCCTTCAAACACAACCCTGCTGATATCTGTATGCTGAAAATACATAAGCCTGTCACCATTCATTCCCTCAGGATATGGGCAGGCAGCATAATCAAAGAACTGTTTACAGCCATTTATATTTACCTGCAGTGCTCTTGCAACAATCACAAATTTTTTTATGCCACCGCTTACTACTACAATGCTCCCAAGTGGCAGAAAATCAAATTTTTCATTCATATCTTTTCACGTATAATCCAATTATCTTAGATGGTAATTGGATTTTTCCTTTCTCCCAGTTA
>OGLN01000380.1_pt1 | contig 36398 bp, 58 predicted proteins | sample 1572641 | NCBI WGS metagenome assembly OGLN01 (sample SAMEA2581903, study PRJEB24529) | metagenome | biome: Human gut stool | place: China | collected 2011
GAATATGCCTTAATGTCATGTTCTCTGCGAAATCCAAGTATGCGGTAACCATACGGTTTAATTGCTGCAATTCATTTTCGCTCAGATAATTTTTTGCAATCGTCACATCACTTTTTTTAATCTTGCCGTCTGGAGCATCTGCCCATGTAGTAAGTCCCATATGTTCCTTTTGATGGTCGGCGCGTTCTACAATCAATTCAGCTGCAGTGTGACCGTGAATTGCATAGTGCATTTTGTTCTGAATAGTTGCGTAAAACCGTTTCGTTGTTGCAGAGGTTTTGTCATAATCTATCGCAGTAGCATAAATATCTGTGATTTTCTGATAAAACTTCCTTTCGCTTGCGCGAATTTCTCTGATACGTTCAAGCTGTTCATCAAAGTATTTATCCGTCAGATAAGTGCCTTGTTTCAGGCGTTCATCATCCATTACCCAGCCTTTAATGGTGTAGTCCTTGGCAATCTTATTTACCCATTTACGGAACTGCACTGCACGCTCAGAATTGACTTTAAATCCTACTGCAATAATCATCTCCAAAGAATAGTGATTTGTGCTATAGCTTTTTCCATCAGCAGCAGTTATTCGATATTTTCGAATAACTGAACCCTCCTGCAATTCACTATCCTCGAATATCTTTTTAATATGATAATTTATGGTGTTTACACCTACATCATACAAAGTTGCCATCACTTTCTGTGTCAGCCATATATTCTCATCTTCGTAGCGCATCTCAATGCTGTCCTGCTGGTCCCCCACAGAGGCAACATAAGTCAGATATTCCGCTGCGCTGGAACGGATGGTTATTTCGGCTTTGTTTTTTACCAATATCCCCACCACTTTCTCTCAAATCAAATTTATCAGCACAGTTTAACAGTACCACAGTTTCAGCGGTTCGCCTTCTCCAATCATGCTTCGCTCTCGCTCGCATTCTTGGACGGCTATCACATGGTGCGCACCAGCTGCTCACCGCGTCGCTCAGCTCCTAGTGAGCAGGGTGACGCACTCAACATGGCTCGTCAATAGAACCCGCTTCATCATAGGTATTTTATAGCCATAAGATTTCATTTATATTAGTCGAAAACTGCATTAAATAAAGGATTTAAGCAACTAAGCTACATCTATTGCAATTAAATTGCTTTGGTGTACATTTTGTCAGCGGACACAAAACGGCCACAATGTACCCATTATTCAAGCTATTTAAGGCGAAGATTATTGCATAAGTTGTTAATAATAAATTCGACGTTCCCTTGCTTTTTCCTGCCACGTCTTTTTTACATCTTTTCCTTGACTAAAACTACAACTACACTGCCAGCAATAATCTGCCAGATCAGCCGCTGTCTTTTAACGCGCTTCTCCTCGCGCGCGGATGCCTGCAAGGATTTGTTGGCACTCTCCAATAAGCTGCTCTGAGCTTGCAGCTCTATCTGCAGCTTTATTGATTCCGTCTTGAGCTTGCTCAATTCTGTCTTCGACTCGCTCAGCGCTGCTTGTGATTCTGCCAGCGCTTGTCTGCTGGCTCTTGTTTGCTCTAATAGCAGATTCAAGCGACTGTCGAGCGCTGTCATCTCCGTTGCAGTCATCGTGTAGTTTGTAGCCGATGATGCCTCCGATACAGAGGCAGATAACAGCAAGCACAATGTAGCTGCAGTAATTGCGCAATATTGTTTTAAGCACATCTTAGCCCTCCCAAGTAAAGTATCCTGGAACAGCTCCACCCTCGCGCATATCCACATGCACAAAACCGCCATCAACGTAGGTACCCACGCCATCGAAAATCTGCTTGCAGATATTGGCCAGCTCACGCACGCCCATGCCGTCTACATAGATATCTGCTGCAGTGCCTTTTACGTGCTGGCTGTTCCAGACGCCGCCCACAGCACGGTTATGGTCCGGACAGCGGTAACCGCTGCTAATGTTAATCGGTCTGCCGATGCGCAGGCGCAGACGTTCCAAACCTAACAACAATGCCATGCTGATGCCGGTAACCGGTAACTGTCCGCAGCAACGGCATGCAAATTCAGACTCAGCAAAATGTTCAGTTAACATAGTAATCAGCCCTTTCTCTTTTTAATGATAGCTGCCAGTTCCCCGACGGCCTCAATGCCTGCATCACTCAAATTCTCACAAATCGACAGCAGCTCCGTGATGACCAAGTATCCAGCCACCAAAGGAACGGCCCACACAGGCTGATGCAGCGTAATCATCGCCAAATCTACAAGCACGGCAGCAAGCACGCAGAGGATGTACACTATGACCTTGCCAACAAAGCGATGCTTCATCACTTCCGAGGAAATTAATCCTTCGGCGCGCGCCGCCTCGATGCCGCCTATAATCTGCATCACAGACGGAGTTTGCCCCATGCCCTGCAGGCGTTTGTATGACAGGCTCATCCAGCGAGTGAAGCAGTCCAAAAATACCAACGCGGTAAAAACCATAAATAGCACCGCGTGTTTGTGCAGCAGGACGGCCAAAATCGCGCCGATAACTGATTTATAAGTAAAACCATGAGTCAAAGTGTGTGCCGCGTTATATACGGCGTAGCGCAAAGCTAAAAAATCCATTTCTCAACCTCCTATAATTCCATGCAAACAGCTCTTACTTCATCCGCAGTAACTGCAGCTTCAACCTGCGCCTTGGCGACTCTATACGCTGTGTGCAAAGCATTACTACGCACAGCAACAGCGGCGATAATCATGCGCAGGTCCTGAGCCGTTACCTCCGCATCCTCATTGTCTGCCGTGGTCCAGCTGATTTTAGCGCCTTCTCCCTGCACGTCCAACGCAATTATTGCTGCTGCGATGCGGTCGCGCGCTTTGTCATCGTAATCGTAGAGGCGTCCGCCGTAGCTGATTGGCTCAACCTCTGCAGCATCACGCTGGAGCTTCAGCTCCATGATTTTGCGGGCGCGGATATTTCCAATCGGCTCTTCCGCTTCCGCCACGACAACGCCCAGCTGCTTCAAGTCTGTATCAGATATTGTGCGTGGGATAAATGTGCCGTCATGCGCCAGCGCCTCTGCCAAATCGTACAAGTTATCGTAGCTGTTAGCCTTGTATGTATACGTTTTCATTATTTGCTCCTTAGTTAAAGATTAATTCCACTTTGAATTGTTTACCGACGTTTGCCTTTGAAAACATACTCGCAGCGTCAGAAGTTAGATTCTGCGTATATTCATAGAAGCAGGAGACGTAGCTCTGATATTGTATAATCGGAAATTCAATGTTCGCCGTGGTATTTGTTTCCATTGATGTTATTTTAATGGTAACATTGTATCTTCCACTTGTTACACCTTCGACATTAAAGGCAAAGTCAAGAAAAGAACTATAATAGCAAAGCATTATTAGCGTTACAGCTTTTCCTTCATGCTGCACGTTGCCTTCAACCTCACCGAAAGAAGCATTGTAGCGAGAATAGCCATATTGATAGCCTTGCTGTCCCATGGTCATAATAAAAACATTATATCCAGCAGCAGTTTTCTTTGATAATAGCAATCTATTAAGTCCCATATCGCTCACCTCACGACAATGCACTTGCCTGTACAACACTTGACAAATCACCGCTGCTACTTTTGATTAGCAGTATATTTAATAGTAATCCGTTAACTGTGATAGCTAAATCGGACGCATTACCTACATATTTTAGAGTGCCAGCATTAGTGATGCTCAGGGTGTATGCACCATTTGCAGTAATATAGGCAGTAAATAAAGTAGCGTCACTATTACTTAATAATCCTGCTAATACTGACATATCTAGCGTAAAATTGCCTTGCACATTATATACTGCCACAGATGAGGACGGATTATCAATAGTACCGCTAATGCGAGGTGCATTATAACTTTCAAAGTTAAATTTCATTTTTTGGAAAGTCTGTTTGCCCGTCCACGCGTTAGATTCCGACGTACTTACCCCACCGCTAACATTAATAGCTATATTACCATTGGTATCGGGTGCTGTGCCGTTGACAGTCTTAACAAAACCACTAATATCGGTTTTCTTAGCGTAGGTATCAACAATGTTATTGCCTGCGCCATCCTGTGTAGCTCTAGCTGCTGTTTCATTTTTACCTAATTTACCATCTAAGGCTTCTTTGATAACCTTGTTTTGTACAGGGTTAGTGCTGGTAGTCGACAGCTCAGCGTCAATGGTAACCTTTTGCATCAGGCCTATAACCGGGTTACCGTCCGCACCTGTCGCCTTTACTCCGTCTGCCAAATCGGCAGCGGTGACGGTATCACCGGTAAGGTCTACCAAGGTGTTACCGCCGTATATAACTTTATTCACTGCCATTTCTACGCTCCTTAGCCTATAGTAACAGTCTTGCCGCCTTGAGCATTGTCGCTCTCGTTATACGGGATAGGGTTAACGGTAACCTGTGTAAGGTAGTTGTATCCGGCCGCACTGTCCGGTAAGATGGTCTGCGCCGTTGTCTTAGGCGTAGCAGTCTTAGCTTGTGCCTTAGCACCCTCGGTACCGCTCATGGTGCCCTCAACGCCCAAGATGGATACACCAGCACGGATGTTTGTTGCGATAATCTTTGCCTGCTCCGTGCTGGAGATGGTTACCTTGCCGCTGCCGTCATGGTAGCCGATGGGGATGCTGTACGCTTCAGCTTTTTTGCTGATGCTGCCGGTAACCGCACCATTGTTTCTCATCTCGCCGGTAACTTTGATTTTATTGACATAAGCAGTCTTTCCACTTAAAATTTCTGCGCTGGCAGCAGTCGCATCGCTGGTGTCAGCGTCATAGGTGCAGGCACCGGTAATAGCCGCGCCGCTCTTGTCATGTGCGATAACGCCGCTAAGCAGCTTATCAGCGGTAACGGTATCGCTGGTCAAATCAATCAGCGTTTTGCCACCGTATACAACTTTAGATATAGTTTTCTCAGCCATAGATTTCGACCTCTCTTTCATCTCCTATGTAGATTGTAATACCGTCTGACATGTTAGAGGTTTCATAATACGGTATCTTTTCAACAGTGATATTTTTAACCAGATGCTTGTTTGCTGTTGGCAGCTCCTGTGCCTCATGAGCTGCAGAATGTACCGTATAGGCTCCCTCGTACAGCTCAGCGCCGATAACCGACCTTGCCGATAATGTGCCGTGTAGCGTTGCTGATGTTGCTGACAATGTGCCGTGTAATTTTTCCATCAGTACGTCACCTCTTCCAGGATGCAGAACTCATGTGGCGGAATAATAGTATCAACGTACCCATCTGCACGTTTGAACTCTACATCGTAGATATACGCCCCAAATGTTAAGCCTTCGGTGTCCGACGGATTGATGGTTAATTCACCGCCCGTGATAATCTTCTGCAGTACGATGTTTGGATTTCTAACAGTCCTGCGTACTGTAAAAGTTAAAACATCATCATCGTTTAACGCAACTTCTTTGCCATTCATGTCGGTAACAGTGATGCTAAATTGTCCACTGTCGCCTCGGATTAAGCTGATGTTATTATCATTCACTCGGAACACTCTCGTCACCTCCCAAAGTTATGGCGTTCACCTCGTCAACACTCTTGCATGCAGCTACTTCTTCCTGCTTCGCCCAGCCTGCCTGCTTGCAGGTGCCGATATGCATCGACAAGTCCGCCATCCACTGCATAACCTGTGACGGCTCCAGCCAAAACACTTCCTTGCTGTTCTTGCCTTCCGCAATGCCACGGACCGGGCAGCCATCGGGATACTTCTTTGCAAACAATGGTGTTTCTACATTCAAGGCAATGCCCTGCATAGTAAGTTGCGTTTCCTTGTCACTGTCATAGCGTACAGGTTCGCCACTTGCCTCGCTTACAAAACCGCCCATGATGCTGGATGCTGTCCACTGTGTAACCTCATATAGCTTGCGCTGCTTAGCGTACCACAATGGCTCAACGTCTGTGTATTGCTCCCACAGACTATTCCATGGATAGCAAATGCGCTCGTTTTCTCTTGTCGGACTGTCTGCGTTGATAATGTTAATAATTTTATTGTTTTTATCGACTACGCAAATCATTTATAACGCCCCCAGTTGTTTGATGGTAATTCTTCCAGCTTCGCCGTTAGCAGCGGCTGTTTGAGCATTAGAACCTTTTGCACCAGCTATGCCGCCAGCGGCACTAACATCACCACTATTTTTTATGGTGGTGGATATGATATTAATTGTTCCACCACCACCACCACCACCAGGAGCAGTATAATAGCTCCTTCCATTTTCGCCATTGCCACCATTAGCAGCAATCTTACTGCCTTCCAATAAGGCGACCTCGGGAGCAATAATTGATATGCCATATCCGCCACCCCCGCCACCGCCAGACGTCTCCCCGGGATGAACATTAGCACCGCCGCCGCCGCCACCACCATTGCCGCCATAATCAATGCCTATTCTAATACGTGAGCTACCGCCTGCAGCACCTTTAGCTTTATAATCTCCGCCGCCTGCACCACCGTAGCCACCGCCCGTGCCGTCTTGCCCTGTTGTGGCATCTCTGTACTCGTCGCTATTTTCATTATCAGTAACCCAACCGCCATTACCACCCGGCGCACCACCTACACCACCTTTGCCTTTCGCACCAGGACTGCCGTTTCCGTTAATAGTGCCTGCTATAACCACACTGCCTGTTGCTTTGATAACTAATTGCTGATTGACGCTTACAGTCACGCCAGCTTTGATAAATACCCTTTTATAATTCTTAATTCCACCAATAGCACAATCAGCATCCGGGATAAAATCGCCATCACTGCCATCGCCTCTGTCAGTGTACCAGCTAGGGTATTTATTGGACTGCACCGCCGCCAACGTGCCCATGCCTGTATAACTAATCTGCACAATCTTGCCAGCATCAACAGCAGAAAACTCTATCAGCCCTGTGTTCCAATTATCGTTGCCGTCTGCTTTGGTTGCATAATCGGGGCGGAACTCCCCCGCTGCAGGAGTTGCCGCAACCTCGGTCAATGCTGATGCAGTGACTGCACCTGTTGAGCTGTCTACCCATACTGCTCGGATGTTGCTCGGGTCCTGCTTCTCGGGAACCTCATTCAGCCTTATCACATAGGGCGATACGCTTGGAATGATATGCGTTTCCGTCAAATTGATGTAGGTTGTTGTTCCTCCGTCACCTACAAACGGATTGATTCTGATATTGCTAGGTTCGCTCATTTACTTGCCACCTTTCCTGTTTTATTTGTTGCCTGCTGCAGCAATTCATTGTTACGTGCATTGCGCTCAATATCCAGCAAATACTTGCTGATGGGAGGTGTCGGAGGCTCTCCAAGCTCCATATCACACGTAATGCCCTTATCACCGCTGACAGTGTATTTCAGCTTGGTGATTGGATATTTACGAGCCTTGCCGTCTGTGTCTGTGATTAACGCTTGCCCATCTACAGACAGCCTGCGCACCCAGAACACACCATCAGGCTTCGGGTAGTTAAGCTCTACACCGCCCACCTTGGCAGACAGCTTAGGCTCTTTCGCCTTGTCAAGCTCTGACTGTCCCCAACGTGTAGCATCTGCGGCCGTGTACGCTGTTGGCAACGTCCATACCGCCTCACTGATGCCGTATGCCTGTTGGCTTGCTTTATCCTCAACAGTCGCAAGCCAGCTTTCGCCTTCTGCATCCACGTCTGCGCCCTTGATTCGAGCGTAATTAACGATTTTGCTTATATCCTGCTCGGGAAGAAAACTATCAAGATGTACCCCCACCCAAAAGCGGGCCTCTTCGTTAATTTCATCGGTGCGTGGTTTGAAATAAAATTCATGGTATTCATCTACCCCGTATACGAAGTCCGTCGCAAATTCGCTAAGCTGTTCTAGGGCTTCTTTTGCGCTCACGCCGTCAAAAACAATCTTACTAATACGATAACCTACGTTATATATTTTGCTTCGGTTAAGCACAATGCCAGTCTTGCGCTCTGCCTGCCTGCATATATCTCTTACAATGTCGGCTATTTCCATGCCAGTGTATTCGGAAAAAATCAGCACCTTGCTGAGCCTCTCGAAAAAGCCGTGGCAGGTAATTTTAAAATCCGTAGCAGTACCGCCGCTGTCAGGCCTCGTCAGTACCTGCCCACTGTACCAAGGGCGTTTATCACCGAACAAATAAATGTCTACACGCTGGCCGTACATGATTTCCGTAAATGCCGGAAACTGCTTAAATGTCATCGTGCAACTGCCGCAGCCGTTTTTGCCTAGCTCGAATTGAAGCTGTGCAAAGGGATTGCCTTCGATGCCGTTGGAAAAAATAGCTGTTTTCGTGCTGTCTTTGTTATAAAAAACAACTTGTACGCTGTTGGGGATATAGACAACATCACTTGTAGTGCCACCACCCGTACCGCCACCGCCTGTACCACCGCCAGTGCCCTTCTTCTTCTTGCCTGCACCCCATACGAACGAGCCATACAGTCGCGAGCCATATAAAATGTTCATGCTAACCACCTGTTTCGCCATTGTATAACAATCTTGCCGATGCTACTGCCTTTTATTTCGTAGTTGTTTGTTCCAGGCTTAGCCGTCAGAAAATGGCCGCTGAAAGCATTTATGGCATTGTATGTATCTCTACGCACAGTGCCCGCTTTCGTATCAACAGTAAGCATCGCAGGCCTTGTAAGCAACGTATCTGCGACACGCATTATCTTTCCGGTTTCCACGTGCCTTACAGTAATGTCCGACAACGTCTCACGAGGAATAATTGTAATCGTCAACGGTGTATCAACAGAGCCCATGTTAACCACTGTTACCGTTGCCCCTCCATCATCATTTATGATAGGGCCTGCCTTGCTGTTTTCTTCGTCGGCATATCTAAACGGGTCGGCCAGCAATAATGTAACATCGACGTCAGCCTTTACCCCTTTATAGCCTTTTATCCATTTCGCCGCACAGGATGCCATACACGCCACATTATAATAGCCGTCGCAGGTCGACAGCTTGTAGTCGCGTTGGTAAAAAATCCTTAACAGCTCATTAAGATTTTTATTGTAATCAGCTTGATTTGTGCCACTGATTAAAAACCCCAGCTTAATCTTTTTCCCGTCAATATAGCCGTCGCCTGTAATGGTAGAGCCGTGGCTATACCCACGCTTTTCGGCTTTCGCTCTGACTGCTAAATCAGCATTATCTTCAAGGCTGTATTGGTACGGTAATTGCTTTCCGTTGACAATGAGCGGATACGTTATTTTCGCCGTGTATTTAGCTCTTTGCTTTGTCATACCTTTACCCCCTCATACCTGCCGCAAGACTGTATTCAAAGTCTGACATTAAACTATCGTAATCGGTCCCATTGTTGATATCGCCGTAGTTATTAAATTCAACCACAGCCCCAGCACTGCCACCGCCGCCAATACTTACTGCCCCACCTACTGCATAGCCATTATTCAAAGCATTCAGCAAGGGCAGTCCTAGCCTGCGTACAGCCTTAGCATTGATAACATACTCGCCATTTGAAAGCATTGCAGGTATGCTATCGCTTGTGCCCGTGCCTGCACCAAACACGGGGCCACCATTTGCCTTCTGCATAATGTTGCCAGCCGTGATACTGCCCAAACCAGCTGCTGTCATTGCCACTGTCGCCGCTGCATATGCTGGCGGACCTGCTATCGGGCCAAGTGTAGCAATACTCTTTTGAACCGCCGCAGGGACGGCCGCTGATGCTTCTTTCGCACTGTTTGCCGCATTCTCTACGGCTTGCTTTTTGCTCAACAGCTTCTCCAACACAGCCGCTGCCTGCTTCTTAATCATGAACTGTATAAACATATTGACAATGCTTTTCGTGATGTCCTTAAACACATCTGACAGCTTGCCGCCCTCTGTGATAACATCAGCAATGCCACTTGCAAGCTGATTCTTAATTGTCTCGCCTGCCTGCAGTTCAAAATCAAGCATGTTCTGTTGGCTCTCCATACGCCAATCAAGTAACTGTTGCCGTAGTTCCTGTTCCTGCTGAAGGGCAACCATTTTTGCCTCCTGCTCGGAATTGAGATACTCCAGGAACTTTTCCCGTTCCTGCTCATTGAATGCAGCATTCATATCGGCCTTCGCTGCCTGCAGTGCTGTCTCAAGGCTGATGCTCTTTTCGTATGCCTGCTGGTCAATAGCATCTTTCAATGCCTGCTCTTGCGCAAGGCTCGCCGCATATAACGCGTTTCGCTCATCGTACAATGCTTTTGCTTTGGCTATGCTTTCCGCATTGCCTGTGCGCTCTGCGCTTGCTCTCAACGCCTCTGCTTCCTGCACCGCCTGCAGCTGCTTGCTCAACATCTCGTCAACAGCCTTCATCCTTGCCTGCTTCTCTTGGTCAATCTTCGCAAAGACTTGGTCGCTGCCCTTTAGGCCTGCAGTCGCTATGTCTAAGCTCATCTTGTCGAAGTCCTCTTGCAAGTCCTTTGTCGCCTTGCCTGCTCTGGTCAAGGCTTCCGAAACTCTGTTGACTTCGCTTTCGAGCTGGCCAAAACCTCTACTGCCACCGCTGCCTCCACTACCTACAGAACCTACCTTCGGGACTGCTAACCCCGATAAATTTACAGTGCCTTTCGGCTTCTTCGGTGCTGTGGCTTCCTCTGCTGGGGCGATCGTCTTGCCTTGCACCTGTTTCGGCGCAGTCTTAAATACTTTGCTGAGAAAATCACAAGCCTTCTGTGCAAAATCCCTAAAATACTTCAAAGCATTATTCAGCCAGGCTCTTAAATCGTTCACCCACTCAGGGCAGTATCCTGCGAACTTATTAAACATATCGCCGACCATCTCAACAGCTCCGTCTGCCATTGCATGAATAAGCATCACGATGCCTTCAGCCATCTTTATAACAGCCTGCAGGACTATGTTCACCGCTATTGTTACGGCCTGTACTAACTCGTCCCAATACACAACAACAACGCCAATGGCAGCCCCCACCAATCCCAACGCACCAATAACGGGGAGGCTCACACCGATAAACGTTGCCATTGCTGCAGCTGCAGCAATCAATCCACCGACAAGCACAGTACCTAACACTGTACCAACCGCCGCAATGCTTGCTACAAGGGCAGGAGGAACGCTGTCCTTGATAACATCTGTAAAGCTCTTTCCTGCATCCCTGCCAGCCTGCAAGGCCTGTGTGAAATTGCCCAGCTCTGTGCCTACACTCTTTAAAACCGCCTTAATATCAAACCCATCTACAAGATAATCGCCAATCACAGCCGCAGTAATGCCTACTGTTTCTTCAATGTTGGCGCAAAGGCCTGTAATCTCTTCAGCAGTTTTGGCCATCATACCACCATAAGTATCATTCATGCCGTCGGTCAAAACCTTTACGGCCGTCAAGCTGTCAATCATGCCACGCTCTGTCATCTCTTTAATTTCTAAGATGCTCTTGCCGGATGCTTCGGCCAACATTCCCCAAGCATCAATTCCGGCATTAGTGAGCTGCATAATGTCTTGCGTCTTAAGTGTGCCGCTAGTCCTAATCTGTCCCATTGCATAGGCTATCTGCTGAACACCTGCAGTTCCCTTGCCTAAACCGGATGCAGCATCACCCAACGTGCGCAGGGTAGGGATAATCTCTTTCGCCGTGAAGCCAAACGCCATCAGTTGCTGGCCTGCCTGTACAACACCAGGAACGTCAAACGGAGTATCAGCCGCAAACTTCTGCAGGTCTTTCATCATCTGCGTGCCCTTGCTGGCACTCTTAAGCATTGTCTGAAATGCTATCTCGTATTGACGCATTTGTGCTGACGCCTTGATGCAAGATACGCCCATGCTGACAATTCCCTTGGCAATATCAGCAATAAAATTGCCCACCTGCACAGCTCCAATAGCATTTATGGACTTGTTCACGCTGTCAAGAGCCTTGCTTGCCTTGCCGCATGCAGTGTTGACCTTTGTTGCGCTGTCCTTTACCCTGTTGGCCATATCGTCAAACTTCTTGCCTGCGTTGCTGGCCTTGTTGCCTGCATTGTCAATCTTCGCACCTGTATCGCTCGTAGCTTTTGCCGCTCCCTGCATCGCCTGCTCAAATCTCGAACTGTCTGCAGTAATCTCAACTTTAACTTGCTTAGCCATCGCTCTCACCCCCTCCATATAGCTCGTCAAGAAATGCACGATCATCATCGGTTATTCGCCCGTCAAATCGCCCATCACTGAATATATCTTTTAACTTCAAAGTCTTTTTCGAGGACTTGCCTGCATAATTCGCAATATATACTGTCACCAATGCGGCCAGCATATTTTCCTGCTGTTGCCGTCTCCACCTGTACCCATTCCAGATGTTTATAACATCTGTCGGCGTCATGTATGCACATTCTTCGGGAGTCTTTTTCAGAATGGCGTAGAAAATCCATTCTACTTTAGAAAGCCACTCTGAAAAAGAAATTACTTCCCCTCGGCTTCTTCTTCCTTATCTTCCAGAGCAGTCAAAATCTCATCGAACGGGCCTCTGTCACTCACTACCAGGCCACAAATACCCAACGCCGCCAACATTCTCAGTCGCAGGTCAATCATGCCGTTTTCTACCTCGGCACAATAATCCGCAATCCAGCTATCCAGCTTGTTGCGGCTGATGCCTCTTTCATACACCTTCAACGAGCAATATAGGCAGGCAATAATTTCAGTGACGCTCCATTGCTCTTTCTGCATCAAAGAAAAAACATTATGGCTCGGCAACATTGCCTCCAGCTCTTCCAATGCTCCAATGGTAAATTTCGCTTCTCGCTCTTCTCCGCCAATGTTAATATTTACGCTCTTTTTAATCATTTGTCATTCCTCCTAAAAAATAAAAGGGCAGTATAAAAATATACCGCCCCCACCATTAGCCTCTCGGGTCTTCCATTGCATCCTGCGTCTTCGGAGCACCTTTGCCCTTCAAAGTGACGCTCAGAACCGCTGCATCATCATGAGCTGCAGTTTCTTCCATGCTAGTAATGCTATACCAATTAATGACGCTTCGGCCGCCCTTGCTCCATCTCAGCAGGTGTACAGGCTCGTCAGCTTCAAACGCTGCCCATAACTCTTTCACTGCTGGCTCGGTAGGCTTTACAATCAGCTCTACAGTAAGCTCGGTACTCTTCACGCCTGCTTCTGCATCGCCATAGCCGCCGCTGGTCTTATCGGTCAGGTCAATCTCTTCAGCACTTGCGCTATAATCTGCGCTGCGCTGGCCACCAAGCAACGTCCACTTCGGGCTCTCTTCGCTTGCAGCCTCTCCATAATTGAGGAACACAAGCACATTCTTGCCTAACAGCTTCTCGCTGGTACTTTTCATCTTAGGTCGTACAGCCACCATGTTATACCTCCATATCATATTCGACTTGATATTCCAACAGCATCGCTACCGCCTTTGTATTGTTGGCCACTGCCCCAAACACAATACGCTTGACTAAGCCGTTGTCAATCATGCCACCTAAATCGTTATTATGCAACACCTCAAACAGGGTGTCGCTCAAATCATCAATATCAGTTATTCCGTTAATATCCAGCACATAAATGCTATAAACTGCCGTTGCTGTGCATAGATCATACGCATCTTGCTCAAAGGTAACCTCATCGCAAGAAATTGTACCCTCAACACCTTTGCCAGCGGAAGCACCTACGATATTAACGTTCCACTTTACGCCCGGCACTGCTTCCTTGATAATGTCAGCAAGTGCATTTGTAACTTCTCTCGCTCTGCTCATCGGTTAACCTCTCATAAGGCTAATGGTAGCACGGCTAGTGCCACCTGCACCCGTAAAATCATTTGCGTTAATCATGCCAGCCAGCATCTTTACTTCCTTGCCATACAGATCGGCCTTCTGTGCAAATACATCATCATGCCTGCTTCCGTCAAATGTCACGCTTGCATCTGTGCCAACACTGGCCACAGCACGCACATAACAGGCGTAGGCAACGCCCAAACGCTTCACGTTATGACTTATAGGCTGTTGTATCTGTGCAACGCCGTAGCGCGCCGCTATGCTCTCCAGATATGCATTTGCTTCATCAACATCTTCTTGCGTGACAAGCAAAACCCTGTCGGCAATGTTATCAAGTGTAATAATCTCCACTACAAGCCCTCCGCTAAATTATCAAGTGCTATCTGAAAACGCTTTTCTATCTTCGGCAGTTCCTTTTCTGCGGCCGAATACAAAAACTGGTCGGCCTTTATGCCAGGGTGTCGCACCTTTTTTGCAAAGATGAACTCGTTACCATTCACCCATCTTAAAGCCTTCTTACTTCGTGGCACTATGTTATGCGCCTTCGTGCCTTCATGCAGGAATACGCCGTAGGGGACTGCTGGGGACAGGAATATTTCTGCCCGTGCATCCTCCACCGCAGTTTCTACACCCGAGCGTTCCATATTGCCCGACCTTGTTTTGTATCTATGATGAGTGGCCGCATGCTCTTTAATGTCACGTGCGGCCATCTTCATTTGAACTCGAACCATCTGCCGAACCTTTTCCGGCGCTGCTTCAAATGCCTTGACTAATTTTTCAAGGTCACAGTCAAGCTTCAGCTTCATCTTTCACGGACTCTTCCTGTGCAGGCTCTTTCTTCACGGGCTCTTCACTGGCCTTGTCGGCACGCTTTTTCGGTGCTTTGCACTCTTTATAGCCGCTGCCTTTGAACGCTGCAATCTGAACATCATTCTTCAGCTCTAAAGTTTCTTTGCCGTTAGTTAACCACATAAAGCTGTCCCTCCTTATTCGTGAATGTGTTTGTAAATTGCCACTGCTTTGTTGGCCAGGATGAATGCATCATAGTAAATGCGGCCTTCAACCAATGCACCATTGATGCCAGGCGGGTTATCGTGAATCTTGTACTCCGCAAGTTTGATGGGCGCACAGCATGCAACTGGATGGGTGATAATAAAATCAGTGTTGGTAGGCATATAAGAGCTGGGTACGACAATAATTGCCACACCATCCACCATGCCGACCTGACCTTTAACAAGCATGTCCTGCGCAATGTCGGATGCCTTCACGAAGGTAGAATCCAGTTTGATGGCCTTATAAAATGCAGGGGTAACATATGCAATGCGGCCTCCCAGCGGTGCTTTTGCATCGGTCAGCGCAACTTGACCATCAAGCAATGCGGAATATGCATTTTTCTCGGTGATGGCCGCAGCGGTAGAGGTTGTACCTGCACCTGCAGCAATCTTGCTCAGGCGGTAAATGTCAATCTCAGGAATAACCTGCTCATCAATCTGACGAGCCAATGCCTTGCCTGCTTCTTTCAGCATCAGCTGGTCGGTTAAATTGCCTTTGTCAATGGTGAAGGTAAATGCACGGTCACGGGTAAGCGTCAGCTCCTGCAAGCTGTCCTCCAGCTCTTTCGGAGTGCCATAACGGTTCGCACCGGAACGAGTGTAGTCCCCCAGTGCAGTGGTCGGGATGGAATAAACCTTTACAGTCTTCACGCCCTCGAAACTGTAGTCATTGTTTACTGCCGGGGTAGTCACTGCGCCTAGCTTAAATTTTTCGTCAATCTTGGTAGAATACTTTTCCGCTAAATTGATAGCCATAATAAAAAATCCTCTCTTTCGTCATTAAGAATTAAAGCCATTGAGGAACGGATCATCAGAACCACCGCCACCGCCATTGCTGCCGCCACCGCCTGCGCCATTGGCCTTAACTGCCCAGCTGTTCTCCTTCAGCCAGCCATTAACACCATCTTCCAGGCTGATTTCTTTGCCATCAGTACCGGTATAGGCAAGGCTTTCATCATCTTTGACAACGATACTGCCTTCCAGCAGCTTAGCCATGTTCTGCGGGCTCGCAGCATTGCCCTTGGTCAGCAGCTCTACAGTCTTAGCCATCTTCATGCCATCAAGACGCTTGGTCTTTTCGGCCTTAGCGGTTTCGGTCATCTCAGCCAGCTGCTTAGTGACCTTGCCAACCTGCGCGGTTAAGTCAGTAATCTGCTTTGCGACCTCATCAGGCTTTTTGCCGCCCTGGGCAAATTGGTCTAATGTAGTCTTAAGTCCCTTGGCTTTGTCTACCACATCGTCGCCATCTGCCAAACCAATAGCCTCCAAGATGCTTTTCAGCTTTGTCGCACTCTGCTCTCCTGCCGTGCGGTGCTTCTTAGCCTCGTTGTTGAGAGTGTTGATTTCGCCCTTGATAGCAGCGATGAGGTCAGCACCGTTCTCAACTTTTTCCAGTGCTTCGTAAACCTGTTTCATTTCCATTTCTGATACCTCCATATCATGGGCCTCCGCCCTATATTGTGCCCTCTCCTGGGCAATAAAAAAGCACGCTGTTACACGTGCTTGATTAACGATGTTATTTTAATAATTTACGATATCGCTGTCAGTCTGCTAAATAAGCTAATCCCAAAACGGCAGCTACAAGCAATATTACGATATATAACGGGGTGAATACCCAAACCCACGGTAAATCCAACGAGCCAAACAGCTTGCCCAGAATTAACCCCGCCTGAACTATGCCTAAAGTTGTTTTTAGCATGCTACACCTCCAATAAAAAAGCAGACTCTGAGTTTTCACTCAAAATCTGCTTGTAAACCTATATTTATCTTTCTAACTCGTCAACACCAAGCACAAGCGCTAGTCTGCGGGAACTCACCATTTTTTACAAGCAAGCTAACCCTGACCATTGCCATCCCTTTATACATTCCAGAAACATTCTTGGCATCTTGTACAACAAAACGCTTTGCAGGCTCTTTAACATCAACCTGTACAATACCAAAATTACTTTTATCATCTTCGGGGAAAAACTTGTATTGTACGTATTCATCTGTTAATTTTAATAATTCAAGCGTCAACATTTTTTTCTCTCCAGTACCTTTCAGCTAGTGAGTAATTATATTTCGTATTGGTTAAATCATGTGCTTCATCGTAATTATACCCTATTTTTTTCATAATAGCAAATTCTAAATGTTCATGTTTAAGCATCAATACATCATGTTCTTGAATATTTTTACCTTCCAAAAGTCTTTGAAAAGATTGTGTCATTTCAAAGTTCGGATAAAAACGATGATGTCCATCAGCTAAATCGTACTCATTAATAAATACATGTTTAAAAATGCTTTCCAGACGCTTTTTAGGATACCCTGTATTTTTGTGTATTTTATTAACAAAAGCATGTATACCATTCTTGCGACGTGCTTCATAATATTTTTCCTCATGCTCATAACGTCTAGTATAATCTGGGTCGTTCTTATCATTCAAAGCGCCAGATATAGCACCTGCCGACAAATCACTCAGCCTGCTCTCCGCTTCCCGCAGCCCAGCATAACCACGCATATACTTGCGCCAATCCTTGCCATCTTCCCACGCCTTCAAGCCTTTACGCCCCAGCACCTGCGCCCTGCGTGATTCCGGCAAGCTATTCAGCCATTTGTCGCCTGCCTCCCGCACCTGATCGCGTTGCTGCTGCATATCAACTTCACCTTCAATGACTTCCACGTACCGGCATAAGCAATGCGGGTGTACCGGCAAAGGCGGCAGCTTATCCTTAGGATATATGCCTGCACCTAAGCCATACATATCAGCTTTGGCGTACATGTCGCAGATATCAAAAACAGGGTGACGGCTGCTTAATTTGAATTTCACAGCCACAATATCGGCGTCTGTTTTCATCTTAGCTATAAAACCATCAGCCCATGCCCTCGCCATCTCGGTTCGGGTGATACGTTCGGCAACATAGCGGGATTTTTCATTGACAGCGACCTCTACGGCCTTTTCAATAGCCTTTTCGTTGCCTTTTTGCACTGCTTCTAGCAATTTATTATAGGCTGCCTGCAGTGCCTTGTTAGGTGCACCATTTTTGGCCAGACGATTGATGTTGTCAATGGCCTGCCTTTGCTCGGCCAATGCCTGCAGGTCGTTGCCTGTAGCCTCCCTTACCTTCTGCAGATACTTTGGCAGGTCCTGCCTGCTGATAATATCCTTGCCGCCGTTATATACGTTCTGGCCATCGTCGCCATAACCGTCATACAACGCCCTTGCAGCCTCAGTCCAGGTCTTGTTCCGGCGCATCTGCTCCTGCAGGGTACTTACAATAGCACCGCGCATCTTCACGCCTACGCCATGCAGTTTTTCAGACAGCGTCATGCCGCTTTCATCCCATTTATCGGCCAGCTCTTCACCCATGCTTTCTACTTGCGCTTTAGTCAGCATAGTCGGAACAATACCATAAGCATAAGCTGCAGCCTCTACAAGCGCAGGCCTCAGTTCCGGTAGCGTAAACAGCTTACCATAGTGGTGCTGCACATTATCCAGTGCCTCTTCAAACTTCATGCCACTAGCAATCAGCCTTTGCAAGTAAGCTACTGCTTTTTTAGCATCCTTACGCCAGCTTTTATTCAGTTTCTTAATCAGCTGCGCCAGCCTGTCCGTCGTCGTCATCATCGCCACCGCCATTATCACCAAAAGCATGGCTATAATCCAGCTTTTCCTGCTCCAAGTGCTCTTCGTAGGTCTTCACCAGCGCGTCAAAGTCATCAGCCTTAAGCTCCGGCAGATAGCTGGTAAGCACACGCTTGAAGACTTCCATGTTAAATTCATCGCCAAAGTTCAAGCCTTTAGCAATTTCAGCATTAGCAAGCTCCTGCTCAACCTCACTGATTTTGAAGTCATTCGGGTAGTTCACACTGTATTCCAGCGGCACACCGGTCCAGATACTGAACAGCCTTGCCAGCTTCTCTTCCGCTGCTTCCACGAGGTCTGCAAAATCGGATAAGATCTGATTGGTTGCCTCATAATCCCACGCTTTCGCCTGCCCGCTCTGCTGCTTGGCGGAACCGGTAACGTTGACCACAACTGCCATGCGGTAAATCTCCTGCTGCAGTGTAGCAATCTGCGCTGCCAGCACCGTTGCAGGACCATCAGGCGGAGCGATGAACGCAGGAGCGTGGCTGCTCTCCGGAGGATATCCTAACGCATTATTGGTACCAATGGTGATGCTGTCCGGGTCGCTCGAAGGGTAACACAGAACGCTGAAGGTCTGATTGACCAGGATATCAGCCAACCAGCTGCACATATTGTAGATAGCAAGGTTCGTTTTTGCTACGCTAAGGAATTCACTAGGCGGGAAAGGATTGTGACTATTCCTCACTTTGCTAACCAGAGGGACAACCGGCACGCGCCCAAGATTCCAGGTTCCGCTGTGCTTGCCTTTGCTGTCTATAAGCTCCCAGCCTTCTGCCGTCAGCGTGCGTGTCGCCATCGTCTGTTCCTGGTATGCATCAGGCTCCACGAAAACAAACTTTGTGATACGGCCCAGCTTATCCTGACAGATTTCCTTTACAGCATTAAGATTAACCACAAAAGCATAAGGCAGGTTATTGCGGTCCGCTTCCAGGTCTGCCACACGCATATCCTCTGTATCGCCTTGCGCCTTATCCATAACGATATAAGCGACACCCTGCAGCTTCGCACTGCAGGCAGCCTGCTTCATAAGGTTCTGGATGCTGGTACCCAAGAAGTCAACGTCCTTGCTGAAGGTTTCCCACAGCTCCGAGCCTGCACCGCTCCAGTCACGCACAGCCAACGTTTTGAAGATTGGCGCTACATGAGCATTAACGCAGGGTGCCAGATAATTAAGATAGTACGCCAGCTCACGCCTCATGCCGTACTTTCCAGCATCCTCACGCGGGTGCTGGGTTAAATAGCTGCCGTCAAGAAAGCCTCCGCAGCCTTCATAGCCATCTTCCAGCATTTTGTATAATCCATGTTTATCATTACGCATTTTTTCACCTCTCTTAATAGTTGACGCGCATCGGTTTAGGCCTTGCCACCTCCACGATGTCCTCACACACGCCGGTCAAAGCATCCGGAGCATCATCGTGTGTGTTCTTGCCTTCCTTCTGGTACTTGCTCAGTGCTGCATAAAACTCCGGCCAGCGGTTCTTCCAATCGATTGGGAAATAAATATGCTCCATACACCACGTAGCATTAGACAAGATTCTTGCAGCCTTGTTCTTATGCTGCGTAAAGGTTTCAATGGTTGTATGGTTGCTATGCAGCAGCTTCTTCACGTTCCTGGCGAATCCACGCCCGCCATTGTTGCTTTCGAAGCGTGCCACATTCGTGCTGTTGCGTTCCAGTGCCCTCGCCGTTGCCGGTTCAGTAACCTCCATAGGCTCTTTCGTGTATAAAACGTCAAGCACATACGCTTCATCCGCAAATGTGCGCCCATAAATGATGCAGCAAAGGTAATCGGCGCCGGTATCAGCCGTATCCGTATAAGCACGAATCTGCTTGAAGGCAGGAAACGCGCCGTCATAGGTCTTGAAGCTGCTGTACAGCCTGCCCTTGATATCAATCGGCTCCTGCTGGTAGTTGGCACTCCATATATCAAGCCCCATAAGCTGCTTCTTCTCCATGCAGCTTTCAGCATCCAGCACACCATCACACAGCATGCTGCCGTCATCCTGCACTGCCTTCATGTTGATATGCACGATTTTTTCTGCCGGATAATATTCCAGCACCTTGCCTGCCAAATCATCACTAGCCCAACGCGTCATAATGACGATGATTTTATAATTGCCCTCGCCACGTGACAGCATGGTATTGGTGAACCAGTCCCAATGCTTTTCCTTAACATTTTCGTTATAGGCTTCTTCCGCATTCTTGATTAAATCGTCTATGATCATCAGCCTGCAGCCAAAGCCTGTCGCTGTACCGGTTGGCGATGTAGCAAGATAACTTGTCTGCTGTCCTTCAAGGCTCCACAGGTTCATAGCGCCGTCGCCACGCTTAATTTTGGTGGCGGGGAATACATCACTATAGACCGGCTTATAAATATCCGCCTTAGCCTCGCTGATGCTGTCACGCACGTTCTTGCTGAAGCGCGTTGACAGTGTTTCGTTATAAGAGCCAATCATAACCTGCAAGGTGTTATCCCTGCCCAGCGCCCATTCCACGAAATTGCTGGCAGTGTAGCTTTTGCCATGACGCGGAGGCATGTTCAGTACAAGTATCTTCTTATCTGAGGTCAGCAACCATTGCAAGGTATCGCACAGCTCCTGCAGATACTTGCGGTCGCTCCGGTAGAAGTCCGGGTTCTTCAGCTGGGCGTAAAAAAAGAACCTGCGTCTTGCAAGTTCTATCTTTGCTCCCAATGTTATAAGCTGCTTATCCATCCATACTAGCCAGCTTTTTCAGTTCTGCATCCGTCAGCCCGGCGAACGGATTAGCAAGCTCACCGGAGATTTCCACGTTTTCTTTTGGCTTCAGGCCTACAGTATCGCGATAAATTTCAAAAGCCTTGATGTTGCCACGCTTAGCCTTCAGCTTCAGCGCGTCCAGCATCTCCTTGCGCTCATCGTCCGTTGTGAAGTCTGCATCCAGCTCACGGAACGACTTTAAGCGGCGGCGTGCTTCACCGGATGCCTGCCCGCCTTTTTTGCCATTTCTCGCCGCTTCCTCGCCGCTTCGAAACCTTGTGGCTTTTCCATTCTTCAAATTATCCAGTTGTTTCTTTGTAGGCATCAATCTCACACCACCTTAATCCCACATCATCAATAATATCCCAAAATTCTTCCACATCATGCGGTACAACGTAGAAGCCTGTTTCGTCTTTCTCAAAGTCAATGCCAACATGATGCAGCTCATGCCTAAGCAATGTTTCTAACTGCTTTTCGCTAAAGCCAACTACATTCGGCTCATAAACCACAATAAAAAAATCATAGGGACAGCACCAGCTGTAGCGTTCGCTCACTAAGTTGCAGTCAGCAAATATCGTCCGCTTATTGCGCTTCTTCTCTTCCAGGCTGGATAAGTAGGCTATTTTTACTTTAGCAGCCTTGATATCCGCAAACTCCGGCAAAGTGCGTATCAGCCTATTTGCTATTAACCTATACTTTTTACTGTGCTCCATGATATACCTCAAATTCTTCTACCCTTGCCGGACGCGCCGCATTGCAGTGCGGTGTCCTTGCGTCCGGAAAGAAGGAGGTGATTAGTCTGCTCCGGCGTGGTAAAAACTCAACAAAAACCACGCCCGGCAAAGGCAGAAAATATTTTGCTGGCTGCGGCGCTTGATTCTGCTTTATCCACCAATTAAGGAGTTTCCCACGATATTACAACAGTGCTAACCTAGTGTAACCTGTGTTTTTACGTTGTCAAGTATCACACCAGCATATATTTTAAACTTAAAAGGCAGTCATCGCAGCTTCTGCCCCTCACTACTTCGCCCGCAGGCTTTTCGTTGTTCTTTATGTGGTGCGTAGAGCTGGAATTGCACCAGCGTTGTATCTTACGTCACGGATTTACAGTCCGCTGCCTTCGCTACTCGGCTCACCTACGCATATAAAAGCAGGGGGGAAAGGGATTCTTGACGCCAGCTGCACAGCTGCGCTACGAATATTTGCAATGTCCTATTCGCAACTTGCATCTACTCCCATTCGGGAACCTTGCCCCTGCACCCGGGTATCTTTAAAATCTTACCATAACGCCACCCATGACGTTATCTGCTCTGCCGGCTATCCAACCACCAGCATTGCCTTTCAGAGGGAAGCTAATAACGCCTACCGCGCCATCTTTAGAGACACCAGCACCAATGCCCCAGCGCCGCGTTTTATCAACTACCGGTATCTTTATATTAAGATTCGTGCTGCTGGTTTGCGTCAGCGTCAGTTTATTCTTGTCAAACAGGTACTGTTCACTCTCTGCTTTGGCCACAGTGAAGGCCTTGTCATTAACCTTAACATTCAGCACCGGCTTGTTGAGCTTCACCTCAATATCCGTTTTTTCCGGTTCGCTTTTAGTGCTGCCATCAGCAGACTTGTAGATAACAGTTTCTTTAGGCACATAAGCGATTTCCGTTTTCACCTTGTCCCGGTATTCAACCTGGGTAACTACTTTTGTGTCAGCCACCGGGCAGGTATGCAGCACTCCGCGCAGAACGAAACCACCGGCAAAGGCAAGCGCAGCAGCTATTGTTAAAAATATTTCATTTTTCGTCATCACTGTGCCACCTCCCTTACCAAGGCATAGTAAAAGCCCCACCGCCATTACAGCAGCAGGGCTTCACTCCCTTGCGTCTCTTGTTTTCTTCTCCGCTTATTATAATTATATCATCAGCGGATACTGTCAAACAATGTCACAACATATATTTTTACAATTTTTTATTCCATCTTTGAGCTATTTCAAGGAAAAATTCTCCGTCTCTCGCCAGCTCAAATCTTTTACAGCATGGGCAGTAAATCCCCAAAACGCCTTGCTTATTAAATGCACACCTTGGCTGCCTGCCGCAGCAGTCATTGATTTTCAGGTTCAGTTTCTTTCTTTTCTTCTTCATCATGCGCCAGCCTTTCCAAGATGGCTGCATGGCGGCGGTGTACGCTGCGCCAGTTGATACCCATACGTACAGCCACCTCTTCCCATGTGTAGTTGCTGAAATAATGCATTCTCAGCATCATTTGGTCTTCTGCAGATAAAGGTTCGATTGCTTTTTCAATTTTCTGCTGCAAACTTACCAATGCCTCAAACTTTTCGTAATACAGACTGCGCAGTTTATCAGCCTTGGCAATGGCATTGGTTACATTGTCACGCCCGCTATTGCCGCCACCGGGCATACCTGTTAATTGCGAAATCCTTGGCGATGTCATCATGTTGGTAAGCTCGTTCACCTGGTCCTGCAAATCCATTATTTCCATTTTCAGATGCTTGCATTTACGCAGATCATATTTTGTTATCAAGTTTTCACCCTCCTCAGACTTCTTCAAAAATCATATCCGGATACTTATACAGCAGCATTTTCCGCTTCAGCAAATATTCCTTTGTTCTAAAACCTTTAGTGTCAACCACTACTGTGCGCCCATCTTTATATTTGACGACAAAATCAGCAATGTACTTTATTGCTCTTTCGGTTTTGCCGGCATGTTTGAATTTAGGCTGCAACTCGAACGTTACCTGACGTTCAAATTCTATAACCTCGCCCGCCTTGCGCAGTACTTTCAGTTCGTCATAGTAAATTTTTTCTTTGATGCTGTCAAAGATGATGCCATCACATTCAGCTTTTTTGTTATGGTATTTCATTGCTGCTTGCGCGTCCTTTCCCAATCCGCCAACGCATCCGGCGTGCCAAATTCTTTTAACAGCTCACGCTGGCATTTTTCGCAGTAAACGGGTCGGCCGTTGTCGAAAATGCTCGATACAGCCTTTTCTTTATCGCACCACACACAAATTTCACCTGCGCTAGTTCCCATGCTGCACACCCCCTAAAACGGAATTTCCTCATCAAAAGGCACCTGCTGGCCGAAACTTTCCATGCTCTGCGGCGCCGGCTGCTGTGATGCCTGTTCCTTGCGCTCGATGAATTCGGCATGGTTGACGATTACTTCAGTTACCCAGCGCTTGCTGCCGTCTTTGGCATCATAGCTGCGGATTTGCAAGCGGCCTTCTACCAACAGACGTTGTCCTTTATGCACGTAGTTGCCGATTGTTTCTGACGTCTTTCCCAACGTTACGCAAGGGATAAAGTCCGCTTCACGGCTGCCGTCTTTAGTGTAGGGGCGGTCAACAGCCAGCGTAAACTGTGCTACGCAGGCACCGCTAGGGGTATATCTGATTTCTGGATCTTTGGTCAAACGGCCTAACAGCATAATTCTATTCATTCTCATTCTCTCCTTTCAGCACCAAACGCAGCACCAGTACAATGACCAGCGCCAGGCAGATGGTTCCTGCTGCATTGTAGATTAACTCAGTAAACTGTATATCCATCATCAGCTCCGGCTAAGACTCCTTTTCTTCTACACCAATTTGGGCTTTGATATAGGCGATGGCCTTATACAGATAATCAACATCACCGCTATCACGCCACATATTCAGATTGTAATGTACCGCCGTCATAAAGAACTGTTTTTCCTCCGCTTGGGTTTTATCCTCAACGACTTCATTTTCTTTAACCAGTTTATCGATATACCAGCGGGCTTTTTTCAGGTCCTCAACGCCATTCTTCTGGCCCCAGCGCCACAGATACTTGATGGCATTAGCGGTGCAAACAGCATCAAGGCCTTGCAGATTAATCGTGGCAGCCGCCAGCGCGTCGATGCATTCAACACCGCCTTGGGTGTAGTGCTTGGGATGGTTTACATTGTCAGTCATTATTTATGCCCCCTTATCCATTTCTCATGTCTTGCGGCAGTTCCGGCTGTCGCTAAATTTTTCAAGTTGGCCTGCCGTTTAGCTTCCAGCAATTTGTATTGCTCGGTTTTCCATTCGCTAAATGCGTTGCAGATAGCATGGCAGCCTATTCTTCTTACTTCGCATCCTCTGCAGGGTGATTTGCCTACCATCTTTTCTTGCTCACCTCTTCCTTTACCAGTCTGCCGGCTTTATGCGCCCGCCTTGCAATCTTTGCTTTGTCGTCGCAGCTGAAGGCAAGGCATGCAGGGCAGATGGTGATAATGCCAGCAGGACTGAAGTAGTAGCGGTTACAGCTGCCATTCTCCTGCCCGCACACTTGGCATTTACGTTTCATCTGTTCACCTCCTAAAATAATTCCTGCTGATTCTCAATTTCTTCCGGCACTTTGTATGTAAGAGGATACATATCAGCCATACCACCCTTCATCCGGCGCTCGTAGTGAACACCGTGCGGAGCCATGTAGTTGGGGTCAACCTCTTCAGGCGTTGGAATGTAATATGCATCTGGCAGCTCTCTGTCTTTACATAAGCTCTCCAATTCTTCTTTGTAGGACATAATATGCTGGCGTTCAAGATTCATGTTTTCACCGTCTGGGTAAAAAGGGTCGCGGCAGCCTTTATTACGAATATACTCCCAGATTTCAAATGCTAGCAACAGCATTGCTTCCGCATGCTCAATCTGTTCTTCAAGGCTTCTTCTTTTTTTAGCCATTATTGCACATCCTAAAATAAATCCTCTTTCGGCAGCACGAACCAATACTCTCCCAATGGACTAGGTGGGTACCACTCCCATTTATATCCCTGCTCCTTGCAGTACATAATCAAGGCATCATAAGCCAGGCACATACGCCCGCTCTTTCTGTACTGCTTTGCTATAGGCTCAAATTTCGCACGCATTTCATCTGCAGTATAGTGTTCAAGAGCACGGCGGCCGTCTAATATAAGACGTGATGCAAGTTTTTCCGCGTTCCAGATTTCGCCACGGCGTTTCAGTTTTTTCTCTAATTCTTCATTCCACTCCATGATATCTACCTCAATCTGCTGTTTCCGCATTTCTCCGGACAGTTGCTGCATACGTCATGATGGCAGCTGCGGTCGCACTCTTGGCAGCACAAATGACAAAATTGGTTAATAGCGCAATCTGTAACAGGGCGTTTACAGAACCACTTTGGTTTCAGCCGTTCAATAATCGCCGGTATCTGCCGTTCCTCTTTGTATGACCACTCTTCTTCAGGCTTCAGCAACGGCAGCAAAGGCTTTTTATTGACGATTTTTACTTTTGCTCTGGTAGCAGCACGCTTGCTTTTCTTAATCTTGTTTTTGCATTCATCGCTGCCGCAGCTGGTTATATATCCACGCTCAACAGCTACGGCAGCAGCATATCTTACCGCGCCGCATTCACACACGCAGACGAAATGCGTTTGCTTATAAGATAAATTCAGCATCTTTTGCGCCATCGCTGGAGCAATAACCCCCGCAACAGTAAGCATGTCAAACTTACGCCCGACATATGAATTCCAATCTTTCCGCATTTTTCTGCCTCCCTACAGCCCCAAAAGCTCATTCATGCTTCTGAAATCAGCTGCTACCTTCTGGCGGCGACGGCTCTTGCCGGTTACTTCTACCGGATGGCACATCTCCAGCACTCTGTCATAGATACGGCTGTTGCCAATGCTGTCGGGCTTTTTGATTTCGTCGATGCTCAGGTTGGTTGTAATGATCATCGGCAGCTTAGCCCGGTAACGTGCATCAATCACGTTGAATACCTGCTCCTGAGCGTATTCGCTACGACGTTCGGCTCCCAAATCATCCAGGACCAGCAGGTCGAACTGATTGAAGCTGTCAATATAGGTTTGCTTTTCCTCAATGCTCCACAAGGTATTCAGCACCCGCGCAAAGTTGGTCATCAGGCAGGTTCTGCCGGAATCTATCAGGGCATTGGCGATGCAGGCTGCAGCAAAAGTCTTGCCGGTTCCCACGCCACCATACAGCAGCAGGCCTTTGCCCTGCTCCCGGAACTGCGTAAAGTTGCCAACGTAGTTTTTAGCAGCTCTCATTATGCGCGGGTCCGCACCGTCATCAGCTGCAAAGTTCCAATTCTGCATATCGCTTTCAAGAAAGCTGGCACGGCGATGCTGCCTGATGCGCGCCTGCCGCTTTTCAGCTTTGCGCTGCTGTTCTTCTGCCGCCAATTTTTCGGATCTGCACCGGCAGAGGCACGGCACCACCTTGACCATGCCAAGGAAACTGCCGCGGAACTCTTTCGGCGTATGGCACTTACCGCAATACAGCAGGCCGTTTTCTATATAGTCAGCTGAGTCTTTAGGCACGTTGGCTGCTGTCTTCCGCTCCAACGTCGCTATGATTTCTTGTAATCCTTCCACGTTATCACCTTCCTAAAAATATTTGTCCAAATCAGTCATATCCTGCTCGCCCGCAGACTTTGCAGCTGCCTTTGCAGCCGGTTTATCACGCCTTGCCCAATTACGGATAGTAGCAAGGTGGTTTTTATAGCTCTTGCCACTGGAAGCCATATATTCAGACAGGCGCTGTATACGCTGGTCCCAATCAGCAGGGAACTCTGCCTTCAGCTTTTCCAGATCATCATCAGACAGCAGCACGTTTTGATATTCGCCGTGTTTATGGCGGGGGGATTTTTTAGATATACTCTTATTCTTATCTTTATCTATATCTATATCTCCTTCTATATCTATGCGTGGAACGTCCATGGATGTCCGCTGAATTTCCATGGAATTTTGAGGCAAAAGCTTTTCAGCTTCCCTTTTCCTTCGCTTGCGTTCCCTGTCTTTTTCTCTTATCGTCGCCAGCCTGTCTGTGCTCTGGTACTTCTCCCAGCTTGACAGAAAAATCATGTTGTTGATAATCTCTATCATCCCAAACTGTTCAAAGGTCTTCAGCGCAAGCCTTACAGTCGATATAGGCTTGTTAAACTGCGTGGCCAGCATTTCGTCAGTATATGGGATTTCCTTTGTCAGATAGATAAAGCCGCCATCGTTGACATTACCGGCAAGGCAGAGCAGCTGCACCCACATCAGCAGAAGGCTGTCACCCTCCGGCATGCTGCCAATCTGTTTAATCTTGCGGTTGTCGAACATATCAACAGCAATCTTTATCCATTTCACATCCGCCACTTTATCAGCCCCCTTTCCATGCCGCTTTCAGGCGGTCAAGTTCTAAAGGTGTCATAGTTTCAATGCCCAAGGCCTTTGCTTCCTCCACCACAGCTTCAACCAGCCTGGACATTTCGGCGGTATCGTATGAGCTGCTACCATAGTAAGCAATTATTGTCGTGTAGCCGTTCCGCTCGCTTAGTGGTTCTGCTATCCAGCCCAGCCCGTTAGCCTGCCATCTACGGATAAACCGCGCCGCACCCGCGCTGATCAGCTCCACTGTTTCAAAACTCCCGACTTCTCGAATGTTTTTGCGGTACACTGTTTCTTTCGTTGCCCCGACTTTTTCCGCGATTTTCTGGCACATCTGCCACATATAGGCGTTAGCTTTTAGGCTGCGCTTGCGCTTTTGGCGGTCAATAGATATTATGTATGGCTTATTATCGCCCTGCATTGCGTTCAGCGTGTTGAAAAGCTCTTGCCTATACCAACTATCCAGCGACACGGTAAACTCTACTGTATCGCCAATACAGGACACGTCAGCTATATTTTTTATCTGCGCTTTCACGTTTCCACCGCCCTAAAGATAGCTTTTGCCTATCAACGCCCGGAATTCTTCTCGGCTATGCCCCAGGGCTTCATACTTACGCTGTGCGTGCTGTTTGATTTTTTGGTCAAGCACCTGGTTATTATTATGTATGCCAGCCGCGCCGTTATGATGATAGTTGCACAACGGCACTACAAAACCGTGTTTGTCGCTGATTTTCCGCAGCGCAGTTCCGAAAAATACGTGATGCACTGCTTCCCGCGGTCTGCCGCAGACTATGCAAAATTCCATGTTATCCGTTACAATAGACTTTTTCACTGTGCATCAGCCCGCTTTCTAAGGCTGTTCATAGCCTGCGCCCATTGTTTTGTATCCATGTCTTGCAGGTTATTAATCTTGTAACCTGCAACAACGCTATCAACAGCAACGCCCTTTTGCTTTGCCAACGCTTGCAGCTGCCCCATCTGGTAGCTAGTGACTTTTTCCGCTAGCTTTGCCGTAGGCTGCCGCTTAGCGTTGTTAGCTGGCTTCTGACTTCCAGCAGGCTTTTCTGCTGGTTGCTGCACCGGTGGCAGTGCGTCCGCGTCCTTTGCGTCGTCCAGCGCAAACAGCCCATTAAGCGCATATTTACGTGCATAGCTGCTACAACTTCCTGTAATCTGCGCTACATCCTTACCTTTTTGTGATTCGTCTTCGCGAGCATAACCATCAACTTCCACAACACCATCACTTTCAGTATCAATCAACTTAGCTACAGCCTTCACATATGTACGATTGCCAATGACAACGATTTCATCCGTCAGCAGCAGCACAGCTTTTACTTCTACCAGCAGAGGCTTTGCCGCTTCTGTAATATCTTCACAGCTGCGGTAATAGTACCCGCCGAAGTCGCTGTACTGCCCTTTAGGTACTTTCAATTTTGCCTGCAATGTCAGCAGCTTTTCATAAATGCCCATGATCAGTACCGCCTTATTTAATCTGCAGGTTCTGGCGCGCTACCAGCTCGCAGCCCGGTACAGTTTCACCGGCCTTGATAGCCTTTTTGACTGCAACTTTGTCCAGCTCCGGATCTTTGAATTTCAGGAATTCTTCCGGAACATCGCCGATGCACTTTGCGTCAAACTCCACTGCTTCGCTTTTGCGGAAGCTCATGGCCACCTTCGCAGTCTCAAACTTTTTGCCGTTCAGATAGCGGCTCAAAAAGCCTCTAAGGCTTTCCGCCTTGGCCTTCTTAGCCTTTTCACGTTCTGCAAAAGCGTTCTTCTGCGCTTTCAATGCTTCTGCCTCCGCTAACAGGTTTTTATACCAGCAGCCCAGGTTCTCAATCTTCTTGTCGCGCTCCATTTCCAGAGCTGCGATTGCTTCAAGGTCGATGATTTCGCCGCTTTCGGTATCTACAACGCGGCTTTCGTCCAATTTGACGCAGGCCGCCAGATTTTCGTCTATATCAAACAGTTTCATGCTATGCCTCCTTTAAACTTACGTTGTTTACGATGTTCTGCAGCTCCCGGGTGGTAAGGCCGGCAAACTGATCCATGTTAAACATTTCTTTGGTGATGCCTTTTGCAAGCAGCTGATTTTGGAAGTAGTCCATTGTCAGGCCGTCATAATCTCTTTCGTTCATCTGCGCACCTCAATGGGAATCAGCACGATGTCCCCCGGCTGAAGGTCACCCTTCAAGTTGCTGATTTTCTTTGTATAAAAGATGACCTCGCGAATATCTCTGCTGTCGCCCTCGTGCTCCATTACAGAGCCCACCAAATGCCAGAGCGTATCGCCCTCTCCGGCAACGGTCTTGACAACATAATTATCAACCGGACGCGTTGCATCCCATGCAGCCCAAACGCAGCAGGCTGCGAGCATTGCGATTAAGATTTTTTTCATGCTATCACTCTCCCGAACACATTTCACGCAAATAATCGTCAATTGCAAATGCTGGAACCAGGCGGCGGCTGTTACGGACAACATACTTCAGACGGCCTGCATCCATCTCTTCCTTCAGAAAGACAGGAGAGCAGCAAAGCAGGATTTGAGCCTCGCCGGTAGGATAAAGCATCCTGCGCGGAATCTCTCTGCGCTCTTTCGGAGCAGCTTTTTTAATCGTTCTTGCCATGATTGAACCCTCTTTTCTTGGTATTCTTCGTGTTATACAGTTAGTAGATTTTATACCAGACATCATTGTTGAAACTCCCCAGTCTCGTTATGCTGCGCTGGTCTACGCTAAGTTTCTTGACGGTCTTCAAGGCCTTGCTGTTGATTGCTTCAAGGATTGGTGCAAGAAAAACGTATTTCCTACGCTTTTGATCTTGCTGAATATGCAGAAGCAGTAAAGTAAAGGCTGACATATCAGGGCACTTCTGAAAGTTGCAATGATATGGGCGCTTCATCAGCCAGCAGTCACATATCTTAGCCAGCTTCTTGCCACATTTACTGCAGAAGTTTCCTTTTTTGACGACTTTCCCACAATGCGGGCAGGTCGTCATATTTTTATCTTCCATCACCATCACGCCCCGCAGAACTTGTTGATAAAGTACTGCTGGCCTTTGCCGGTAACCTTCGTAGTTTTGCTTACGCTGACGTGGCCGTCACTGTGGGAAATAGCCGTTTCCTTAATTTTGAACAAGCCCATTTCCATAGCTCTCTGCGTGGGGCTGTTGTAGTCTGCGCCCTGACGCTTAATCAGATAGCCATTACCACGCAGCCACTCAAACAAGCGCTTCTGACCAATCGGATGGCCGTTCTGCTTAATGAGCTTCGCCAAATCACCAATCAGAATCGTGCTGTCAGACGCGCTCACCGCATCTGCAAAGAGTACCTTCGGCTTCGCCGCCTGCAAGCTGGCTTCCGCCTGTTGGCGAGCTGCTCTTTCCTCTTTTAAAGTTGTCGCCAGCTTTATAATCGTGTCCGGGTCAGTTAGTGCCTGCTCAATTTTATCGGCCGTCAGATATCCACCGTGTTTTCTGATTGCCGGAAGCACCTCGCTGGTCACCCATTCTTGAAAAGCTTCTGCCTTATCGGTTTTCGCTCTCATTACCAAACTGTAAAGTCCGGCTTCATCAATAATTGTAGTTTCTTGTTTACCTCCAGGGGTGTCCAAAACAGACATACCTTTATGGTTATCTTTTACGTGTTCTCTGACAGCCTTAGCTGTTTGACTGTAACCTAATGCTTGGGCTACATCCTTACCAACAAACCAAGGTTCCCCGTTTTGCTGAATTGTGCGAATCTGTCCGAAGTCAGGACTATTGAAAATCTGTAAATTATTCATTTTGTACCTCCTTTGCTGTCACGATACGTGTCACAATTAGGCATAAAAAAGACGTTCTACACTTGTAGAATAATAATGTGCCAGCTTAACCTTGATTTCATCTCTAGGAATTCTATTCCCTGTTTCGTACATAGTTAACGCTGAAACGCTAATTCCAATGGCTTCAGTCACTTCTTTTTGCGTTTTCTTTTCAGAAAGACGCAATTTCAAAAGACGTTCTCCAATAGTTCTAGCATCGTTCATTTTATCACCTCCACTTTTTTGTCACGTTATGTGACTAAATTTATAATACCACTTTCCATTGATAATGTCAACACGTTACGTGACTTTTTCTTGTCAAATTTCACGTAACGTGATATTATAATATCAGAAGAAAGGAGCGTCATATTATGCCATTCAATAATATGCTAAAATCATTAAGATTAAAAAAGGGATTGACTCAAGAAGAACTCGCCAAGCTTACAGGATTAACAAGAAGTGCTGTAGGAATGTATGAATCTGGGAATCGCGAACCCAAATATGAAGTATTAGAATTACTTGCTGATTTTTTTAATGTAGACATGAATACCTTGCTTGACAAAGCTTCAGCAGATGAAAACATTCCAGTTTTTGACGACCCGGATATAAGGATATTGGCCCGTAAGTCTCTTGTGAATGACCCTCAAAAAGCAAAGAAACTTAGAAAAATGGTGAAAATCATATTAGCTGATGATGAGGATGATGATTAATTGTATAATTCTATTCCAAAAAAGCCTAGGTTTAATTGCGCTGAGGAAAAAGCAAGACAAGTATTGCTATATTATAAAGTAAATACACTGCCTATTGATGTACGAAAATTAATCAAGGCAAGTAATATATGCGTGATTAAATGCTACTCCAAATTAATTAAGCGTCACAGCTTAAAAAAAGAAGACCTATATGAATCTTTTGGTAAAGATGGTGCTGTATTATATGATGCAACTAAGCCTAAGCCTTATACAATCGTCTATAATGACATTGATAAACCTACTATGCGTATCACTTGGACTCTAGCTCATGAATTAGGGCATATAGTCCTAAAGCATCATGTAGAATTTGATGAAACAAGGCTTATGCGTTGTGGCTTGATTGATAGGGATTATAAAATTTTAGATGCTGAGGCAGATGCTTTTGCTGCGGAACTACTAGCTCCAGTAATTGTTATGATTACCGCCAACTGGGATACCAAAGATTCCATAATGCAGCACTGCGGACTTTCTGGTATGGCAGCACGCATCAGAAGTCGTTCTTTACGTTCAATAAAACAGATAAAAGAGTGTTACTTTAAATATGAACGAAATTTATATTACGCCTTTTATAATTACATCCACTTGAAATTCTGCCCAGAATGCAAAACATTTTTTGTCAGCAAAGATGCAAATTATTGTCCCATCTGTGGCAGTCATAGTATTATATGGAAAAAAGGAGAAGTAAACATTATGAAATACGAAGGTGTTAACGTTAACGAACTATCTAAGGCTATTGTATGTCCTATTTGTCAAAATGAAGAGATTTTGGAAAATGGAGATTATTGCGCTATATGCGGCACATATTTAGTTAATCATTGTTCTGATATTACTGACGAATACGATAACATAGAAAAACAAGGTTGTGGCACTCTTCTACCAGGAAATGCACGTTATTGTCCATATTGCGGCAATCCTAGTCATTTCAAACAAATAAATGCTTTGTGTTCTTGGGAGCAAGAACAAGCAATATTTAAGTCATTAGAATCAGGGAAAAGCGTTCCATTTGATGAAGAGATTCCATTTTAATTTTTTGTACAATCAATCTATTATTCACAAATAAAAATACCGCCAGCGCAAGGCGGAAGAAGACGTGGAGAGTTTAGGATAATAGATTTTGAAAGCGAGGAATGAAGATATGAAAGATGTAAAATTGTTTCAGAGTGCGCAAATTCGCTCCATTTGGAACGATGAAGCCGGAGAATGGTTCTTTTCTGTTGTCGATGTTGTCGGTGCATTGACCGACAGTGCAGATAAATCAGCTTATTGGCGCAAACTAAAGCAAAGAATGAAAGCCGAAGGTAATGAAACCGTGACAAATTGTCACAGGTTGAAATTGCTTGCAGAAGACGGGAAAATGCGTCTCACTGACACCGCAAATACAGAAGGTATTCTGCGTATTATCCAATCTATCCCCTCACCTAAAGCCGAACCATTCAAGCAGTGGCTCGCACAACTCGGCGCGGACCATATACACGACCTTGAAGCAGCAGAAGCTTTCAACAAGGAAATAGACGCTCGCATTGAAGCACGAAATAATATCAAACAGCATAACGTTGCTCTCGCTGATGCAGCCTTTGCCGCAGGCGTAAAAACGAACCTTGACTTCGCCAAATTCCAAAATAGCGGTTACATGGGACTTTATGGCGGTGAAACCGCTGGCGATATAAAACGTCGCAAGAAGCTTAAACCTAATCAAGAGATTTTAGACCACATGGGCAGTGTGGAACTCGGTGCGAACCTGTTCCGCATCACGCAGGCAGAAGACAAACTGCGCCGTGAGAATATCAGTAGCAAAGAAGCTGCCAACAAAGTGCATTACGAAGTCGGTCGTACCGTTCGCAAAACTATTGAAGAACTCGGCGGCACAATGCCAGAAAAATTGCCTACGCCAAGCGAAAGTATTAAGCAGCTCGATAAACCTAAAAAATAAAAAAATACCGCCAGCGGAAGGCTGACGGCAGAACCATTTTTGCTATTATTTCTTTATTATCCCATTTTGCTTGATTTTTTCCAATAAAAGTATATAATAATTGATACAGATACTTTCGTTATTGGAGGGATAAAAATTGCAAACAAACATTATTGAACAAAAATTACAAACAGCTTATCTTTCTGTATTTACATCTGATGTACAATCCGTTCTGCCCTCATTGATTTTTGAGGCTCAAGATTTATGCAACGAAGCATATGATACTGTCTATCTGCTTAAAGTAACAACGCTTTCCAAAGACCTTCGCGCCCATATTTTACGTATTGCAATAGGAATAGTAGCTAAGAAATACTGCGATAAAGGCTTATTGCCATGGTCCTACTCTATCGAATTGAACTCTGCCAAAAATTGTAGCCACATTGAAATGAAGTCTGGCACTGCTACGATTTATTGTGCAAAGGCTAGATCACCATTAACCAAACCAAAATCAGTAAAATATAGACCAGATGTAGAAATCAATCTCTTTACTGAACAAATGCCGCCTATTGATACGTTTCTTATCGCTTATGGAGAAAACAAAAATGGTACAATGTTTTTAAGCATTGGTATTCCCGGTGAAGAATCCTGGCTTTATGTTAAACCATTGGATATGAAACGTAATGCAACGGTTAATAATCAAGAGGAAAACAAAAAAGAACTTCTTGTTGAGCTTATTGACGAACTTGAAACAGGAGCTGATATTTATGGTACTCAACAAGCATAACCACATCACAGGTTCCAGACTTCGTGATGCCAGAATACTGGCCAATAAAACCGCTAAAGAAGTTGCAGCTCAAATAGGTGTTAGTGCTCAGGCACTTTCCTTATATGAACATGAAAAAGCTACACCTAATGCAGAAAACTTCAGGCAACTGTCAATAATATATGGATTGCCTATAAGTTTTTATTATAAGCCAGAAATTACTTCAAAACCTGATGGAGACGTATATTTCAGAAGCTTCTCCTCTGCCACTAAATTAAAGCGTGACAAAGCATTCACGCAAGCGAAACTATTTGTTAATGATATCGTCGGACTTATAGGCAGTAAAATCAAATTCCCTCCAGTAGACCCTTTATTTAATAAAATAAAAACTTCTACAAACATCGATGAAGATAATTTTGATTATGAAGTTATGGCGAAAGTTATTCGTAGATCTTGGAATTTGGGATATGAACCAATACAAGACCTTATGTATGAACTTGAAAAACGCGGAATAATAATTATGGTTATCGATCTTCCTGAGCAGATTGATGGTTTTTCTTTCTGGTTTGGAGGCAGACCATATATGGTCCTTAATAGTGAAAATAATTTTTTCCGTCTGCGTATGAGTATGGCTCATGAGCTGTGTCACTTATTTTTTCATGGTGCATTAGACGATATATCCAAGGATTTAAAGCGTATAGAGCAAGATGCTAAAAACTTCGCTGGTGCCTTTTTACTTCCTGACGTAACTGTAAAAAAATACATTAACTCTGCTACTCTGCAGGAATTAGCTCGCTTAAAACCTCAAACCAAACTATCTATTACAGGTATGATAAAAAGATGTTCCCAACTTACACTAATCTCACCAGAAAGAGAAGTGTCATTGCAAAAACAAATTAGTTCTAAAAGATGGCGTAAAGTAGAACCATTTGATGATTACTATAGTCCAGAACGCCCTGTCCTAATAAAGCAAGCAA
>OGLN01000387.1_pt1 | contig 36243 bp, 31 predicted proteins | sample 1572641 | NCBI WGS metagenome assembly OGLN01 (sample SAMEA2581903, study PRJEB24529) | metagenome | biome: Human gut stool | place: China | collected 2011
GCGTCCATGGCCCCGCGCCTTTCCTGCCTGGCCTTGACGGCAGGCGGACGGCCTGATATACTGAGCATATCAGCATGGAAGGAAGGTTGGCTATGTGGCATGAGATAAGGGACAATCAGGATGCTAAAGCGCTTATGGCTGCCGTGGGTGGATTCCACGACAGCTGCGTCAAGGAGATACACTATATCAGCGGCGCGTGTGTGCTCGGCGACCTGGGTATGTGGCCACTGAACAGCCGACGCAGTCTGCGGGTACTGATCCAGCGGCAGTTTGAGGAGAACTCCGTGGTGGAGCTGGAATTTCTGGGGCTGAAATATCTGCATCTGCGGCCCGTAACGGAGGATTATACCTGCGAGCTTCTGGACGCTACCCTGGTGTGGAAGAACGGCGATATCTACTGGTGCGACTGCGGTGTGCCGGAGGAGAAGCTGACGGATTATGACGGAACCCTGATCTGCGCCGCCGGTCTGCGCTGGCGCCCGATTGATCACGGCCTGGGGCAGGAGAATTTCTATACGGCCAGAGAACCGGAGAACGCGTAAAGCAGGCGGATGAATCATATGCTCCCCCTGTGAGAGACGGCGGAACCCTGCGGCCTCTCATAGGGGGAGCATTGTCATGTTTATTTCAGATATTTCTTCAGATACTGCCCTGTATAGGACTGGGGGCACGCTGCCACGGTCTCCGGGGTGCCGGCGCACACCAGCGTACCGCCGCCGGAGCCGCCCTCGGGCCCCAGGTCGATGATCCAGTCGGCGGATTTGATCACGTCCAGGTTGTGCTCGATGACCAGCACCGTGTTTCCGGCGTCCACCAGCCGCTGCAGCACCTCCAGCAGCTTCTTCACATCGTCGGAGTGCAGGCCGGTGGTGGGCTCGTCCAGGATATAGAAGGTGCGGCCCGTGGCCCGGCGGGACAGCTCCGTGGCCAGCTTCACCCGCTGGGCCTCGCCGCCGGACAGGGTGGTGGAGGACTGGCCCAGCTTCACATAGCCCAGGCCCACGTCGCACAGGGTGCGGAGCTTTTCGGCGATTTTCGGCACCGGGGCGAAGAACTCCAGGGCCTCCTCCGCCGTCATGTCCAGCACGTCGGCGATGCTTTTGCCCTTGTAGCGCACCTCCAGGGTCTCCCGGTTATAGCGCTTGCCGCGGCACACCTCGCAGGGGACATATACGTCGGACAGGAAGTGCATCTCGATCTTCAGCATGCCGTCGCCGCAGCAGGCCTCGCACCGGCCGCCCTTGGTGTTGAAGGAGAACCGCCCCGGGCCATAGCCCCGGGCCTTGGCCTCCTGGGTGGCGGCGAACAGGGTGCGGATCTCGTTGAACAGCCCCGTATAGGTGGCGGGATTGGAGCGGGGCGTCCGGCCGATGGGGCTCTGGTCGATGCCCACCACCTTGTCCAGATGCTCCTCCCCCTCCAGGGCGTCATGCCTGCCGGGCCGGGCCTTCATGCGGTTCAGGTCTGCCCCCAGGCGCTTGAAGATGATCTCGTTGACCAGGGAGGACTTGCCGGAGCCGGACACGCCGGTGACGCAGGTGAAGGTCCCCAGGGGGACGGACACGTCGATATGCCGCAGGTTGTTTTCCGCCGCGCCCCGGACGGTGAGGTATGCTCCGCTGCCCGGGCGGCGGCTCTCCGGCACGGGGATGGACTTTTTGCCGCTTAAATACTGGCCTGTCAGGCTGTTGGGGTTGGCCATGACCTCCTCCGGCGTGCCGGCGGCCATAACCTGTCCGCCGTGGGCTCCGGCTCCGGGGCCGATGTCAATGAGGTAGTCGGCGGCGCGCATGGTGTCCTCGTCATGCTCCACCACGATCAGGGTGTTGCCCAGGTCCCGCAGCCGCTTCAGGGTGGCCAGCAGCTTGTCGTTGTCCCGCTGGTGCAGGCCGATGGACGGCTCGTCCAGGATATACAGCACCCCCATGAGGCTGCTGCCGATCTGGGTGGCCAGGCGGATGCGCTGGCTTTCACCGCCGGACAGGGTGCCGCTGGACCGGGATAGGGTCAGGTAGCTCAGGCCCACGGACTGCAAAAAGCCCAGCCGGGCGCGGATTTCTTTGAGAATCTGGGCGGCGATGAGCTGCTGGGTGGGGGTCAGGGTCAGGGCGTTGAAAAATTCCAGCTCCCGGTCCACCGGCAGCTCCGTGGCCTCCATAATGGACAGGTCCCCTACCGTTACCGCCAGGGCCTCGGGCCGCAGGCGGCGGCCCTTACACGCCGGGCAGGGGCACTGGGTCATGAACTCCTCAATCTCCCGCTTGCTGGCGTCGGATTGGGTTTCCTGATACCGGCGCTCCAGGTTGTTGGCGATGCCCTCGAAGGGCTGATACAGGGTGCCCCGGCCCCGGGGCTGGTCATAGTGCAGCTCCAGCTTCTGCCCCTTGGTGCCGTAGAGGATGACGTCCCGCACCTCCTCCGGCAGCTGGGCCACCGGGGTTTGCAGGGAGAAGTGATAGGCCTTGGCCAGGGCCTCGAAATACATGCGGCTGATGCCGTCGGAGCGGATGGAGTTCCACCCCGGGGCCACGATGGCCCCGTCCAGGATGGACAGGCTGTCATCGGGGAGGATGATGGCCGGGTCCGCCTTCAGCTGCATCCCCAGGCCCGTGCAGGTGGGGCAGGCCCCGAAGGGGTTGTTGAAGGAGAACATCCGGGGCGTTAGCTCCTCGATGCTGATGCCGCAGTCGTCGCAGGCGTAATTCTGGGAAAAGGTCAGGTCCTGCCCTTCCCGCACCAGGTTCACCACGACGATGCCGCCGGACAGGTGGGAGGCGGTCTCCACGGAGTCCGTCAGCCGCTGGGCCCCGTCGGGGCGGACGATCAGACGATCCACCACGATCTCGATGTTGTGCTTCTTGTTCTTCTCCAGGGGAATGTCCTCGGACAGGTCATAGAGGTTTCCGTCGGCCCGGACCCGGACATAGCCGGAGCGCCTGGCGTCCTCAAACACCTTGGCGTGCTCGCCCTTGCGGCCCCGGACCACCGGGGCCAGCACCTGGATGCGGGTGCCCTCCGGCAGGGCCATGATCTGATCAATGATCTGGTCGATGGTCTGCTGCTTGATTTCCTTGCCGCATTTGGGGCAGTGGGGCGTGCCCACCCGGGCCCACAGCAGGCGCAGATAGTCGTAGATCTCCGTCACCGTGCCCACGGTGGACCGGGGGTTTTTGCTGGTGGTCTTTTGATCGATGGAGATGGCCGGGGACAGGCCGTCGATATAGTCCACGTCGGGCTTGTCCATCTGGCCCAGGAACATCCGGGCATAGCTGGACAGGCTCTCCACATACCGGCGCTGGCCCTCGGCATAGATGGTGTCGAAGGCCAGGGAGGATTTCCCGGACCCGGACAGCCCCGTCAGCACCACCAGCTTGTCCCGGGGGATGGTGACGTCGATGTTTTTCAGGTTATTCTCCCGGGCGCCTTTGATGAAAATATGATCCTGCATGGTGATTTGTCCTCATTCCACGATAATATCCGCCGTTTTGGCCCCCAGCAGGGCCAGCAGGTCCTTGGGGTCGCACTGGACCTGGCGGCCAATGCGGCCCGCCGACACCATGATGGTGGGAAGGTCTGCCGCCGTGGCATGGAACACCGTGGGGAACTGCTTTTTCATGCCCACGGGGCTGCACCCGCCGTGGACGTAGCCCGTCAGCGGCAGCAGCTCCTTCTGAGGCAGCATAGCCACGGACTTTTCCCCCACGGCCCTTGCGGCCTTTTTCAGGTCCAGATTCTCCGCTGCCGGGATGTCGAAAACGTAATAGCCGCCGCTGGCGCCCCGGGTCACCAGGGTCTTGAACACGCAGGCCGGGTCCTGGCCCAGGGTCCGGGCCACGGACACCCCGTCAATGGGGCCGTTGGGGTCATAGGTGTGGGGGGTATAGGGGATCTTTTTCTGCTCCAGCGTCCGCATGACGTTGGTTTTTTCTTCCTTATTCTTGGCCATGATGTGCCTCCTTATATTCCAATGCTCCGGGCCAGCCACCACAGAAGCAGCAGGTGTGCCGGATAAAATGCATACCAGATTCCTTGCAGGACGGGGCCGTGGGGGCCCTGACGGCCCCGGTACAGCCAGATGGGGAGCAGGGCCGCCGTGGCCAGCAGCTCCACCGGCAGGGTGACGCCCCAGAGGGTCATATCGGCGCTGGGCAGCAGCCAGCCGTTGATCACCAGCATGGCCGCCAACTCCGGCAGCCGCCCTATATGCCATTGGCGGCACAGGGCGAACACCAGCACCGTCAGCACCCCGGGACCGAAATAGTCGGATTGCAGCGCCTCCCCCAGCAGATAGCCCGCCGCGCCGGCGCACAGTGCCGCCAGCGGCAGGGGGATCTGCAGCCGCCACATGGCCTCCATGGCCCACAGGGCCGCCGCCGCGATGCAGAAGGTCCAAAGGACGTTCTGGTACCCGGGGTCTATCAATTGGCCGCCTATGGCCAGGTCGAAGGGGATCTCCGACAGCAGGCCGCACAGGGCCAGCCGCAGAAAATACCTCCGGCGGTCGTGAGTCCTGTACCACCCCTCGACCACCTGAAAGGCGAAGATGGGGAAAGCCAGCCGCCCCACGCACCGCATCCAGAGGGCCTGGGGGAAAAACAGATAGCCTATGTGGTCCGCCAGCATGGCAGCCATGGCCAGCAGCTTCAGGTCAAACGCGCTGAGGTCAAGCCGGTTTTTTTCCATGGCCTCTCCTCATACCCGCTTCCGGCGGCCCCGGGGAGCCGCGGCGGCCCGGGCCTGCTGGGCCAGGACGTATGCCTCCGGGTCGAAGGGCTCCGTGACGGAGTCCGCCCGCAGGTACAGGGGATGGTGGGGATGCCCGGCCTTGGAGCGGCGGCCGCAGGTGACCCATTGGGCGCCGTATTCCCGGCCCAGGGCGATCATATCCTCCAGACAGGTCCAGAGGTAGGGGCGCTTTTCGATGATGGTCCCCCAGGCGGCCCACACCACCGGCCGGGGATTCAGGGACAGGGCATAGGCGAAGGCCCGCATATTCTCCCGGTGCAGCTCCGGGTTGCACTCCGGCTCCATATCGTCCGGGGAGGTGGCCCGCTGGGCGTAGACATTGAACATGATGAACGAGTCGAAGCCGTTGTTCCGGGCCACCCGCTCCACGCTTTGCAGGGTGGGGTCCAGATCCCCGGGCCGGGCGGTGGAGGGGTTGATGCCGATGCAGATCAGGGGCTTCTGCCCCCGGGTGCCCAGGATGTACCGGTACTCGGTGTATTCATTGGGGACGAACAGCCACTGCTGCACGTCATAGTCCGGGCTGGGGGCCAGGGCCTTTTCCAGCTGGGTATCGAAGCGGATATCTCCCAGGCGGCGGATATCCACGGTGGGAACGTGGGGCATGGCGAATCCTCATCTCTCCCCCCGCAGGGCGATGATCTGATCGCGCAGCAGGGCGGCGTATTCAAACTCCAGCATCTTGCTGGCCTCTTTCATTTCCTTCTCCAGGCGGCGGATGGTGGCCTCCCGCTGGGCATCCGTCAGCTTGCGGCGGCTGGCCTGCTGCTCCTGCTGGGCGTCCTTGGAGATCTCCAGCACCTTGCGCACGTCCTTGCGGATGGTCTGGGGCACGATGCCGTGGGCCTTGTTATAGGCGTCCTGCTTCTCCCGGCGGCGCTCTGTCTCGTCCATGGCCGCCCGCATGGAGGGGGTGACGGTGTCGGCGTACAGGATCACCAGGCCCTGGGCATTCCGAGCCGCCCGGCCGATGGTCTGGATCAGGCTGGTCTCGCTGCGGAGGAAGCCCTCCTTGTCGGCGTCCAGAATGGCCACCAGGCTCACCTCCGGCAGGTCCAGGCCCTCCCGCAGCAGGTTGATGCCCACCAGCACGTCAAATTCTCCCAGCCGCAGGTCCCGGATGATCTCCATCCGCTGGATGGCGGCCACGTCGGAGTGCATATACCGCACCCGCAGGCCCAGGCCCTTCATGTGGTTCGTCAGGTCCTCGGCCATGCGCTTGGTGAGGGTGGTCACCAGGGTCCGCTCGTTTCGGTCGATGCGCAGGCGGATCTCGTCCACCAGGTCGTCGATCTGCCCCTCCACGGGGCGCACCTCCACCCGGGGATCCAGCAGGCCCGTGGGCCGGATCACCTGCTCGGCCACCTGGTCGGCGTGCTCCCGCTCATAATCTCCCGGCGTGGCGGAGACAAACACCGCCTGATGATACCGCTCCTCAAACTCCGGGAATTTCAGGGGCCGGTTGTCGAAGGCGCAGGGCAGGCGGAAGCCGTATTCCACCAGGCTCTCCTTCCGGGCCCGGTCGCCGTTGTACATGGCCCGGACCTGGGGCAGGGTCACATGGCTCTCGTCCACAAACAGCAGGAAGTCCTCCGGGAAATAGTCCAGCAGGGTGGTGGGCGGGGAGCCGGGCTCCCGGCCGGAGATGACCCGGGAATAATTCTCGATGCCGGTGCAGTAGCCCAGCTCCCGCATCATCTCCAGGTCATACCGGGTGCGCTGGTCGATGCGCTGGGCCTCGATGAGCTTGCCATGATCCTCAAACCACTTTTTCCGCTCCGCCAGCTCCTTTTCGATCTCCGCTGCCGCCCGCTCCATCTTGTCCTTGGTGGTGACGTAGTGGCTGGCGGGGTAGATGGCCACATGCTGGAGCACCCGCTGGGCCTGACCGGTGACGGGGTTGATCTGGGAAATGCGGTCGATCTCGTCGCCGAAGAACTCCACGCGGATGGCGTAGCCGTTGGCGTACACCGGATAGATCTCCACCGTGTCCCCCCGGACCCGGAACATATTCCGGTCAAAGGCGATGTCGTTGCGCTCATAGCGGATCTCCACCAGCTTGCGCAGCAGCTGGTCCCGGGGGTACTCCTTCCCCTGGCGCAGGGAGATCACCATGTTGGCGTAGTCGATGGGGTCCCCCAATCCATAGATGCACGACACCGATGACACCACGATGACGTCCCGCCGCTCAAACAGGGCGGCGGTGGCGCTGTGGCGCAGGCGCTCGATCTCGTCGTTGATGGCGGCGTCCTTCTCGATGAAGGTGTCCGTGTGGGGGATGTACGCCTCCGGCTGATAGTAGTCATAGTAGGACACGAAGTATTCCACGGCGTTTTCCGGGAAGAAGGCCCGGAACTCCTCGCACAGTTGGGCCGCCAGGGTCTTGTTGTGGGCCAGCACCAGGGTGGGCCGCTGGACCCGTTCGATGACCTTGGCCATGGTGTAGGTCTTGCCGCTGCCGGTGACGCCCAGCAGCACCTGGTCCCGCAGGCCGTTTTCGATGCCGCTGGCCAGGGTGTCGATGGCCTGGGGCTGGTCCCCGCTGGGGGTGTATTCCGATACCACCTTGAATTTTCCCATAAGCGCCTCCCGGATGCAGTATTCTGTCGTAGTACTCTATTGTAGCACCATTATTTTTATCTGTAAACAGATTTTTTCAAACAAATGTTCTGGATCTGGCCCAGGGCGGCAGGCACGTGTTGATAAGAGCAGCAGGGACGCGGCAGAATGGCCGCGTCCCCGCTATGCTGTTTCTCTATTCCGGCCGGTCACGCGGGCGATTGGGTGAAATTAGGTATCGCCGTACCCGGAAGTCCTTCTAAAAGTTGATAAAACGCCATAAATCCTGATATATCAACGGTTCTAAGGATTCAAAAAATCATAAAAATCTATATAACTCGATATAGATTTTTACGCGATTGGTACAGAAATGGTACAGTAAATTTACGTGGTTTTTGAGGGAAAATGAGCCCGCCGCAACGGGGTGAAGAAGGCCGGAGGACGTGCGTCCTCCGGCCTGTTGTCTGGGCTGTGATGTCAGGCGAAACCGGCGAGATCGAAGTATCCGATCATTTTCGTGAGGTCACGAAAATGATCCTACCGGAAAGCGGCTCGAACGGGAAATCAAGGGCTATATGCAGCATTCCCGGTTCCAGCGATTTGAAATCTTCGTAAGCATCAAAGCTCCTGACGACTTGCGGTAAGATGAACAGCGTGAAAGAATGGTTGCTATGCCTATCTCATTGATCGAATCATTTCTTGGATTAAGGGCACCTTGTCAGGGAACTGCGCCTTCACCATATCCAAGCAGCGCTCCAGATTGCTTTTGACATCCTTTTTTGTCAGGCGGTAGCGTTCATTATGTATCTGAATACTGTCGCTCTGCACCTCATCAACCTGCTGGGCAAGATTTTGGTGAATCGCTTGAAATACCATCCTACGATCAACACGAAAATCTACTCTGTCAGGATATCGTAAAAGCTCAATGGCAGAGAGCCATTGCGGAGGAGACAGTTGGGGAACAGCGTTCTCGTCAGCACTTTCAGGCAAGTGATCAAAGCGTTCTGTCACATTTGTTGCACAGAAGCTGACAATGGCAGCATTTTCATAGTCGTTGCAGCGGTCATGGTCCTGTTTCGCCTGTTCCAGCAGAAGACGCCCCTTCCAGTAATGTCCCATCGCCAGCCCGCCGTTGATGGCAATGTTAAGCGAGGCGTCTATCTGCGCGCTGCCCGATTTGGAGACATAGCCCTTGAGCACAAGCTCAGCCTTCTTCATGTGAGAATACGGCTGGCTGCCGCGCTGAATGCCGCATACGATTTGAAGCACACGGTAGGCAAGCGCATAGTTGTCGTTTAAATGCCAACCATAAGGTGCGGCATGTTGCTGGACAAAGGTGCCGATATCAGGATGCCTCCTAAAAAAAGAAATCCTTTGGTCAGCTTCATACTCATTTGACTGATTAATCAACATCTGTGCCAGCAGATTCAACGCACCACCGCTTGTCCCAATCGCAGCCAAAACAAGGTATGCCTTGCTGACATAACCAAGGCGGGCGATCTCATGATAGTTCTGATTGTTCTGATTAACGGCGGAGACATATTTTTCATACGCTGCTTCAAGCATGATCTGAAAAATATCGCAGCACGCCAGAACGTTCCCCAAGCTTGGCCTCCATCTAGGGAATAGATTTCTCCTAAAAGCGCGAATAGCTTCATCACGTTTGCGCGTCGATCCCTCGTGATAGTCCCTGACAGCCTCTCGAACCTCATCCGCTAACTGAGGGGAAAAAGGCAGCACACCTTCCATCTTGGTGTCCATCGCATTAAGCATATCTTCCATACGGGCGTTAAGGCACAAGGCCAGTTGAAGGTAGCCGTCCGCCTTTGGAATATTTAATTTCTTTTCGCCTTCGATACACTGTTGGGCATATCCGGCACATCTAATCAAATCTCTCCTTCCCGCAATCCCCGTTCGATAGTCCCTCGCGAGCATTGACAGCGCGAGCGAGAAAAAGAGGCAATATTTTGTCTGCAGCGGATCACTTTCATCCAGTGCCTTAAAAGAAAGAACAAACCTTTCGCAGAGTGTTGATCTAAGCTGACATAATTGGGAGTGCTCGTTCTTAGAAAGCTCGCCGCGACGGATGACAGCATCAAGAAGGCGAATCAAGATGGCCGGCAAAGCAATCTGTGAGCAGGTGTCAGAGAGGTCGGTGGTGTCTTGCGCGCTGATGTCATAGATAGAGATGCCAAAGTACTGCCGTAAGATTGAAATAGCATCAAGAAGGAGGCTGTTATCAAGAGTTTCGAGCTGCAGCAGAAATACCTCCTGCGCATCAGAGGACAGCGCAGCAAGATCGATTCCACTGTAAAGGCCATAGACCACGTTTGCAATATGAAACGCAGCAAAGAAGTCTCTGTAGTTATCGTGACAGAAGCTGATATTTCTTCCATGATGACAGAGCAGGCCGGATGGAAAAACAGTATAGGGAATAGCTGCTGTCAAATCAGAAATATCAGGATTGCTATTCTGATAGAGTTGACGCAAAGTGTTCCAAGGTTTTTCCAGCGTCTCAGGATTCTGACTCTTATATTCATTCCAAATGTCTATGGTTGGTAGATACGCAGAGAGGCAATCATATGTGCGGGCATAGGCATCACGCCTGAAGAAGTTAGGACTCTTTATGGGTGTAAGCGCGGGATCTAAATGGGAACTGAGCGCCATTTGATACCCCAGATACGGGAGCACTTTTGTCAGGATAAAGCAGCGCAGCTCACGCTCGGCGGAGGTAATATCGCTCCTTAGATTGTCAATCTCGCGCAGCAGCATTTGGACCATCAATGTGGTCTTCTCTGGAGTACCATTATCCAGGTGATCTCGAAAAGCAGCGGTGATCCATCTTTCTGCATCCTTGCCGGACGGCTGCATAGCCTGACGATAAAGCACCAAATAGAAGGGAGTATCCAGAATATTACGAGCGGCAGGAATCAAGCAGCGTTGGTCTGGCTCAAAATAGTCATCAATCTGCTCCTGCGACAGTTCCTTGATGTAGCAGTTGTGGAAATAGAACTTTAACCGGTCAAGCTGGTTAGCGTCAAAACCGTTTTCATATTCCAGCAGATCCATGTAGGTATCCAACGGATCACGATTGCTGAGGATAATGGCCGCCTCCGGGTATTTCTTGTCTGAAATGTCAAGGATGTCCCTAAGGCACCGGATTTGCATCGTTGTGGTCGGAATCTCATTGAAACCGTCCAGCAAGAATATAAAAGAAGTGCTGCGATCAGTCTCTGTGATCTTATATTCCTCACATATATAGTGGAGAATGCGATTCTCGTTGTTCTTTGACTTGCTGTTTATTCCGTAAATTCGTCTCAGCTGAATATAGAGCGGAGCAATATCGGGAGCGTTGGACGATGAGGTCAAAGAAAAAGCGAGATTCAGCAATGTACTTGTTTTTCCGACTCCGCCACAGGACGAACCGCCCTTCCCAACCAGTTGAAAATGCCGCACGTCTCGATGCTCTTCAAAAAGCTGGAGCATAGGCGATGGGGCTGTATTCCCACGGTTTTTATACTCATTGGTGACGGTGCCATCCGGCGACTGGTATGTGATCCCTGGGAGGATTTCAAGAGATAGCTTTTTGACATCCTGAGCGTATCTTTCATGAAGTCCGGTGCTAATATCCCGCATATTAAAGGCAGGGATGGCACGGCAAGGAGCGATTTCCCAACGCCATTCTATCCAACGATAGGGTGTTACATTTACACGCCATTGCGGGCTGTCTGTATCCATTTCATAAAGGTAGAAGCCGATGCTGGCTGTGGCATCGTCTTGGGCTTTATAAATGCTTGGCGCTGTAAAGCAAGGGATAGCACGCCCACCGTCCAGCAGGATATTGTCCTCACCGCGCCGATGGCAGTCCCCGTTCAGATAGGCACGAACATTCAGGTCAGCAAGAATTGGCTTTAACGCTTCGCGTTGGATAGCGGCCAACTCAGCGTAATTGTGATGGGCTAAGATTATGGTAGGAAGTGTGCGATTAAAGGCATCATCATGGCCCAGCTCATTGAGCGCACAGATGTCGAGTATTTGCGCCAGGTAGGTGTTAGAGCAACTAAGCAGGGCGGAATTTACATGAATCAGATTAATTTTGTTCTTCCACTTTCTGCAAAAGGTACCTGCATATGCAAAGGGATCTCTGCCTCTTGAAAACGACGCAGGCCCGCAGATTGACTCAGCAGCTTCGCAATACTCAGAAAAACGATGCGACAGATGGCTACCGTCAGCATTCAAAACATCGCTCGAAGCGGTTCGGAGGTTTTTGAGGCGTTCTATTGCAAAGTCATCAAAACTTTTGCTTGCCGCCTTAGCCGCCTTTTTTGCTTTTCTTTCAGCGTCCCTTCTTTTCTTTTCCGATTTCGCCGCATCAATCTCTTCAGTCAAAGACCGGTATGGATCAACATCGTGGTTGCCGGGGACGATAAAAATGTCTCGGTGGGGTTCAAATCATATCGCTCTGCCAGCCCTGTTAAAAAGCGCTTTCCTTCGTTGTAATCTCTTCCGTAAGTATGCAGATCTCCCGCAAAAACAATAAAATCAATATCTTTATCAGGAAAGTCCTCCTGCCTCACCGGCCAGTCACCCGTCATCTCACGGTCATAGTGAAGATCCGAAATATGCAGCCATCTGATTTTTCCCATACACCCACGCCTTTCTTATTAATGATTTCTCTTCTAATTAATATGCAAAAATCAGCAACTAGGATCATAGACAATTCCGAAGCATATATTATGCGCATCTTGGCGAAACTAGTTCGAAACTATGCCAGATTAAGTTGGCATAACGAATTGCTTATAGATGTTCTGCCTTAGAGCAAACTTTAGCGCAGATGGGATTAGAAGGCGTCTCCGTGAGGTCCTCCCTAAAGGCCTGTTCCCCACAGGAGCGGGAGATATTTCTTCTGCGCTCTGAGGACGGACTCTCGTATTCAGAAATAGCAGAGACGTCCTTCTAAAATCAAAGAAGCTATTTGCCGCTCACAAACCTCCATCCGATGCACTGTTCACAGGAGTACCCTTTGCACTTTACGGAAACGAAAGCAATCACACCAAACCGCACAACATCACACAGAACCGCACACACTGTGCACGTTTTGCAGAAGCGCGTAAGGGTGAAATTCGTTTGCGCGGGAGAAAGGATCTTTGCTGTTTGGACAAGGATTGAATCTGTCTGAGATTTTCAGGACTTTCTACAGGGCATTTATTTCCCATCTTCATCAAAATAAAGCATTTTGCCAGAAACCGGCTCTCTTGGGGGTGCAGTATATTTAGATCCATAAATCTTGCACCTGAACTTCTCCAATGATGCATCAATATCATCAAATATGCTCTGAAATACCAAGGTATTGGTATACCCAGAAGTTTTTTCCTCTCTTGAAGAAAAATACTTCTGATTTAAGGCAACCACTTTTGAAGCACATGCTGGCAGATTTCCCTTGCCCTCTTTCAACAAATTAAAGTGATATGCTTCGGTTCTGAACTGAAGCACAATATCCACCAACTTATTATAAATTGCATCATATGCCTTTTGCCGAATACACTTGTTACCCACAAGAAAATCTAAGTTGCCGTAGGCATTGTCAAATGCACCTAACTCTACAGAAGATGCCAACCGGTAGCTATCCATACACCGGATAAATACTTCTTTATACTTTTTTATTTCGTACTCATATATCGTGTCCAACTCCCGATCAACATCGGTGTTTTCATCAAAAGTGAGAACGGCTGATTCCTCATACCAAGATAATAATTTGTCTTTGGCTTCATGATGGACCTCTTTGTCTTCTGACAAGGTTGCAATTATCTTGTGCCATTCGTTTGACCGTTCTTCTGTAAATGCATCTATAATCAAATCATATGGAGCGTCTACTTCAAGATAATTAATCTTTCGCAATCTTTTTAAGACACTTGTTGCCTGAAGCCAAAACTCCTCCATGGCCTTTCGTTTTTCAACAAAATACTCTGTAAGCGACATGATAAATCCCAAGAAAGCACTTCCAAGAAAAGCCATGGAGATATCATAAAAAATGCAATTACCGTCCTTGCCAATGGCGAATGCACTCGCTAAGGATATTAGTGAGATAACAAAAGTGATGATGGTCAACCATTTCTTTGCTTTCATTTTTCATTCCCTTGCTATTACCCTATCGTTGCAGATTTTGGACAGCCCTTCTACTTATTTCTTCTCATCGATAATCCCATACCGCTTCATCAGCTCGATGCGTTCTTTTGCCAGCTTGATGGAGCCGGACGCGCTGTTGTCCGCGCCGGACTGCTCTCCGGCGTAGTGGGCGATGCGCTGCACCCACGCCATGGGCAGCAGGTACGGGCGCTTTTTGAGGTACGGATAGCGCCGCTCCAGATACGCCCGCTTGGGGAACACCGTGCGCAGGACGCTGCTTTTCTCGCCGGTGCGGCTGGCCTTGACGGCGTTCAGCGTCACGGTGGACGAGTGCAGCCGGGTGTAGTCGTTGGAGCCGTACACGCCGCCGCAGAGGGCGTCGTGCAGCAGCGGCTCCACGTCCACGTCACTGTCCCACGGCGCGGGCAGGTCAAGGCCGATGCCCAGATACGTCCGGGCGATTCGGAAGGCCGCAGCGGCGAAGGTCGCCGCATGGACGCTGGCGCACTGGTCATGCAGGCGCTGCCAGTCGATTTGATCGTGGTACGCCCGCGCCCAGAGGCCGATGTCGCAGAACTGCCGCAGGCCGATGCCGCTGCGCACAAAGTGCTTGTAGGCGTGCAGGATCAGATACAGCAGGTGCTCATGGGGCGGCATGGTCAGGAAGCCGTCCACCTCCACGGGGGCGATGTCCACGAAGAAGTGATTCAGCTCGTCGTGGGCATCCTCAGCGGAATCGAACAGATGGCGGTGCAGCTCGATGTAAAGCAGGCTGTCTTTTTTTGTGTAGGACACCTCGTCCGCCGTGGGCAGCTCGTCTGTAGGCGTGTCGGTGGTCAGGCCGTTTGCCAGCAGGGCCTCGTGGCAGGCGAAAAACTCGCCCTCAGGGATAAAAAGGTCGTCGTCCGCGCTAATGCGGTGATCCCGCAGGGGGTAGAGCCTGCTGCAAAGCTGCCCCTTCACCACAACGGGGTGCAGTCCGGCGGCCCGGAGCCTGCGGTAGAGGTCGGTAAACTCCGCCGAGCGCACGGTCTGGTTCAGCACCTGTCCGATGACCTGCTGCTTGATGGCCGCGAACAGCGGGGCGTTCTCCCCGGCGGCAGGCGTCTTGCGGACGGCTTCGAAGAGGATGGGCAGCAGCTTCTGCTGATTGGCCAGCGTGAAGATGGCAGGCCAGTCCACGGCCTCCGTGGGCAGCTCCCCGCCGGAGACGGCAGCCTTGGCGATATGCAGAAATTGCGTTTCGGTGGCAGTCAGGGTCATGGTCGTGGGCCTTTCCTTATGTTTTTCCATGGCGTGGGCCAGCAGCAGCGAGGACGCGCCGACGAACGCGCCCAGTGTGTTGCAGATCACGTCGTCCGTCTCCGCCATGCCCAGGGCGAAGCGGTACTGCGCGTACTCGATCCCCGCGCTGAGGACGCAGCCGGTCAGCGCCGTGAGGGCGATACGGAGCCAGCAGTGCCATGTGCGCGGCAGGGCGTTGGACAGTGTCAGCCCCAGCGGGAAGAAGAGGAAGACGTTCATCAGCATCTCCCGGTAAAGCTCCGGCTGCTGCCGCGCGGCTGCGAGGGCGGCGAAGGGGGTGAGGACAAGTCCGCTGTTCCCCTCTGAACGGCTGAGTATGGTCGTATAGAGTATGGCTATCGCCATCAGGATACTCAGAATGAGGTTCCCCCGTCGCCAATGGAGCGTCATATGAATTTTTGTAGCGCGACAGCCCCACAGCGCAAGCGCTGCGGCCATCAGGAAAATGATCAGTAACGGGGGCTGCGCGTAAATGAAGTGAAGCATAGGCGGGTTTATTTTTTTCGAGCAATCTTTCCCCCAATTGCTCTCATATATCCAAGAATTACTTGAAATTCCTCACGTTTCCTGAACAAGAGGAAGAAGAGAACATTGGGAAGAGCTGCGCATAAAATCATATTTGCTAAAAATGCAAGAACATGGTCTTGGACAGGGATACTCCGGCTAATCACAAAGCAAAGCGCTCCTGCCCCCAGCGTTGTCAGTCCATAAAGCAAATATGTTGCAAAGTAGTATTTCAGTTTTCGTCCAAACAGTGTTTTATGAATAATGTATGGATCATACCAGAAGTAAACGCACAGCCTGCTGATAATGGTACCAAGCAAAATGCCAGAAATACCGAGCGGATAGGCCAGTACGATGGATACCGCCAGATTAATAACAGCCGCAATGAGAGGGCGGTACTTTCCTATCTTAAACAGTCCGGTAACTTCCCGGTAAGTGGTAGATGCGTACTGAACCCCAGCAGTGTAGTAATTGGCAATGATAATAAAAACAGTCCAATTGGGGAGTAAATAATCTTCACCAATCCATAGAGAAATAAATGGGTTCAGCAATACGCCCAAGCAAATGCCAGTAAAGCCATACATCCAAAAAGATGCGAAAAAGAGATTATAGTACATCTTTTCGTTGGCTTCTCTGCTCTCGGTCGCATTATAATTGCCGATGCTGGCTGTCATCGAATAAAAGATATAGCTCAGGAATGTTCGGATCACATCCACGATGTACACATAGTTGGAGTAAAGGCCAACGGATGCCAATCCTTGAAATCTGGAAATCAGGATATTATCCGTGCTGCTTATAATCGTCCCGCTAATTTTATAAAGGAAGAATGACCTGACATTTTCCTTTAGAGCATACTTCTGCTCAGATGTGATCTTCCCAACACTTGAGTCAACCAAAAACGGGAACTTCTTATCGGCTACTCTTGCAATCAAAACATTTTCGGCAAACTGAAATACAATAATGCAAAGTAGCGTCGGAATATAGGCATGAAAGAAGAACAGAACTGCCATCTCGCCCAAATTCCGCAATACCATAAAAATCGAGTGGTACAGGGAGTTGACTCGATTTTGCTGGCTGGCGGTCAAAAGAGACTGCTTGTAGGAGAAAGAGTAAGAACTTGCGGATTGCAGCAGGAAAAGGAAATAGATGACGTAGATGTTTTCTAGTATCGTGACCTCACCGTTAATCAGATGGGGCAAAAACGGCATCAAGACACAGCCGAGAACCAGTACAACGAGTCCAACCACTCTGTATATGCGCTTATATACAGTCATATAGCCTTTTACGGCTACTGTATCACCTTCCGCCAGCGGCTTATAAAGGCTATAGATGATGGCTGTATCAAATCCAAGATTCGCAAGCGACAGCAGAGAAAGGACGTTGGTAAACAGGCCTGATACACCCAGATATTCTTTCCCCAGCAGAGCAATAAACATCCAGCGGGTAAAGAAGCCCATTAAGATGCTGAGCATCTGGCTTCCTACGCCAAACGCCATATTTTTCAGCGAATTTGATGTGCGGGATGTATCCATAGCTATCCTCTTTTGATAACGCCTTTCAGTTTTCTTTTGAGAATTGAGAAGAAGTTTACACGATAATAGCGCAGCAGACCGATTTTCTTCTCTCTTTCAAAGTCAAAATCTTTCAGGTAATCATATACTTCTTTTTCAAACAGCCCATCATAGTTTTCACCCATGCGAGTAATAATATTTTGCCAAAAAACAATATGGTCGTGGTCAAGTTCCCTTACATTTTCGTGCAGAAAACCTTTTAAGGCTATTAGGAATGGAGTAGTAATACTAAAGCCGTATTCGTTGACGTCGCCACCTTCTGCAATAATAGCGAGCATTGTCCTGAAGCACTTTTCGCAGTTATTGCAATTCTTTTCTCGGAATGAGCATACTCTCAGTTTTATGTTAAGGCCATCATTTATGTGAGCATCAACAATTGCTTTTACCTTTTGTTGTCGGCTCAATTCATAGCCGTCATGAATGGTCGTACATGATGCAACAGCAAACTGATTATCAATTCGAGGGTCAGACACGCAATTGACCACTTGCTCAAACGTATAAGAACTTGCAATATAAATATTCCTAGCATGATAATAAAAAGCCACAATTGATGCTACACCTAGAAAAGCTAAAGAATGTTGGAACCCAAACCACCACGTGTTATGAACTTTTTTATTGATCTCCTTATTCACTTGCTTTACATCAAGTAATGTTGCAAAGTTGGAACTAATATATGCTGTTTCTACATGATTCTCTCTCGCAAACGAATCGATAGCGGCTCTATCCGCCTCGAGAACACTGCTGCTCTCACTCTTTCTTGTGAGCCATCCATACGTGTCCACTAAGACCGGGTTGGTATTCCTTATCCGAAGGAAGGTTGCTGTTGCGTCAACACCACCAGTAAATAGTTGAACTGCTTCCGTTTCAATTGGGTATGTGTTATCAACAATCTTTGCCGCAATAAGTGAGCCGCCAAAGGTGTAGTCTGGATACATTTCCTGAAAAGCTTGCTTGATTCGTGGCAAACAAGCATAAAAAGTCCTATCAACCTCTTTTACCCAAAGCAAGCAATCGAATAGCCACGCGAACTGCATAAGATTAGACAGCACTGGCACCGTCAAGACGCTCTCTGGAATACTTGAAATATCAAATTCAAAATCAACGAACATTTTACATTCCGGTGCAAAGTATTTCTTTAGGTCGTCGGACACTTTTAGGCAGTATTCAACATGATTTCCATTAATATTTATTTCCTTAATCCAAATTGTCTTCATCTTGATATTCCTCGAATTGTGCTTTCCACCGCGCTATCTCCTCAAACGGTATGTTCAGCTTCGTCTCAAACGCGCTATTTATCAATTCTGGTAGCCTGTCCAGATCGTTCTTTTCAATGGTTACCAATCCGGTATCCGCGCTGATGCTTCGCGCACGCTCATCGATCGAAATGATGATTGCTCTCTTCTTATGTCTTAACGCATAGATGCCGCCGTGCAGGCGCGTGCCGACATACTCGATATTATTCCGCATAAGGACTGCCTCATAAGCCGCTTTATGCGGTGGTATGATCTCGATTCCTTCCGTATTGGAAAACGCATGAAAATAAGCTTCGTCTTTATCGCCCTGTATCCAGAAGGATACATGATCATATTCCCGCTTGAGGGTATCAATCATCATCTGGTCAGACGGGTCTGGCTGCATCCTTGCTGTTAGCGTGAAAACTACATTGTCGGCTTTTTTTGCTGGAATCTTCGCACAAAAGTCAGGCGTCAGCGCCCACATCGTCACACATCCGGTATTGATTGCCTTCAGTCCGAGAACACCCTCGACATAACGCTTGCTGCGTTCATCCCGAACGCTGTGATAATAGGAATGGCTGAGTATCTTCCTGTAAAGATGTGTCGTATAAGCGTCAGTATGCTCCCCCGCGCCAGCACCCACGCCAACACAAACTGAACCCGCCAATGGTTTGCAGTTAAAAATATTCACATTCCATTGCGGATAATGCGTCAGCATATTTTTCGCCAGAATGTTGCTCCCCCCTACAAATTTGTAGTCGCAGGTCGCATAGTTTTGAACCGCAAAGGAATTCCGCCAGACAGCATAGCTATGAAAAGCCGGAACGTGTGTTGGCAAATGAAAAACAAATGAATCTGCGAGAATTGGCATAAGCTCCTGCTCTACACATTCCATGATAATGCTGTCACCTATATTGCTTGTACCAATTGAAGTATCTAATAACAGCGCTTTTTTCATATTATCTCCCTGTCGTTCCCCACATTCTTCGCCATAACCGCCCCAGTTTGGCTTTTATCTGTGTTCTTTTTGGCAGCCAGCTCATAGAGTACCAGTGTATGGAGTATGTATTCTCCGTTTTCGCCAGCTTCCCGGTCACGCTGTCCAGCGGGTTGAAAAAGTCCGCTGGGTAAACATGGATGCCTGCCACAGTTTGTTCCTGCCCGTTTCGGACAAGGCCGAAGTGCTCCATGACGTCCGTGTTCAAATGCGGGCAGCCAACTGCATTCGTCGTACCGTCTGCATTGGTGAAATGCAGATTCTGATACTCCTCGATCATCGCCTGCACGACCGGGTGATGCGGCACGGATGCAATGGTCAGTCCCGATGCGACATATTGGTCATTTTCAAATCCGATAAAGCCCTCGTCATCCATCAGTGGCGAGATATCCCGCACGACCTCCACATCGGTATCGAAGTACACGCCGCCGTACTGCTCCAGCACCAGAAGCCGCATAACATCCGACACAAACGCATACTTCTTGGCCGCATGCGCTTCGGCCATGAAGGGCATGGCGAGATAATCGCAGTTGTCCTCGTTCCACTCGCGGATCGCAAAATCCGGGCAGAATTTCTGCCAGCTGGCAATGCACTTTTTCGCCAGCTCCGGCTTTTCGCCCCGGCCGAACCAGCAGTAGTGGATGATCTTCGGGATCATGATGTTACCTCACAAGCTTCAAAATGGGTCTGCTCAGCCACTTGATCACATAGGACGACGCAAGTGAAAACGCAATCAGAAGGAGCAAAACAGGAATCGGGTATTTCAAGCAAAACACGATTCCATGAAACAAGCTTCCGTAGAAAAACATATGGACAAGCCAGATGTTCGTGGAATGCTCACCGAAATAGCAAAGGAGATTTGTCAGCCACACAGGAAGCGGGCAAATGCAGAGCAGAATGATCGTCACGGTCGCAGTAATGAATGCGACAAATAGCGGCGGTATCAGCCCATGCACTACGATCATGCCAGCAAAGGTGACCCCGGTGAATATACAAATATTGCTGGTCTTAACAGAAAGCAACCGCTGCCGCAGGGCAGCAACCACCTGCTTTTTGCAGAACAACATTCCAATGATATACGGGAAATAGGAAGTGCCCAACAGCCCTATGTGCGTGATGATCCAAGAAAGCACCGTAGAGCGGCAGCTGCCCCACCCCCAGAACCGGATACCATAGCCAACGGTGTAAAATGCGAAGAAAGCAAGAAGCACGGCCCACGCCGGACAGCGTTCCACAAATTTGCGCGAAAGCGGCTGCAACGCGACCAATAGTATGTAGGTGTTCGCATACCACCAAGCGCCGTTATAGCTGTTCTTAATAGTCAGGCAATTCAGCAGAAATTCCTTTGCGCTGGCAGGAATCGCAGGATTGCCTGTGAATATGCCAATCACCGAAAATACCGCCGCAATCACCCAAAATGGGATTAAAAAACGAAGAAGACGCTTCCAGCGATGCCGCAGCTCTGTTTCAGTGGATTGCATGTAATGGGCATAGCCGCTGACAAAGCAATAAATCGCCACGCAGATGTCTCCGAACAAGCCAAAGTAGTAAATCAGGGGTGTATCCCCTATCCACAACAAAGGGGTGTAGGGCAGGTTATCCCTCCGACAGAAGAGATGCAGCATCAGCATAGCGAGGATCGCTATGCCCTTCAGCATTTTTGAGTCCCTTTTGGTAATGTCCATCGTTCACTCCATCAGCGCGTAGATTTTCTCGATCTCCGCGCTGTTCGTATAGTCTCGGCTGGCGCAGTTTTCTGAAAGTTGCTGCATCCGCGCCGGGTCACGCAGCAGAGCCGCGATACCGGCAGCACAGCCTACGCTGTCCATCGGGACGATCGCACCGTCCACGCCGTCCTCCAGCTGGCTGGCGGAGGTGGCATAGCTTGTGATGACCACGGGCTTGCCAAGAAGCTGCGCCTCCCGCACCGTGACGGCCTTGCCCTCGTAGCGGGAAGGCTGCACATACAGGTCGCAGGCCCGCATATAGGGATAGGGGTTGTCCTTCTTGCCGAGAATAATGACGCGCTCCTGCATCCCGGCCTCGGCGATCTTCTGCCGGATCAGCGGTTCCTCTCCGCCGTAACCAATGAGATACCATTTGACATCCAGACCGTTCTCCATCAGGCGGCGGCAGATATCCGGCACGTTGTCAAAGTTTTTTGCGTCACAGAAACGGCCAACAGAAAGAATCTTAACCGCGCCATCAGACGGCATATCTGTCTGCGGCTGCTCTGCCTGCTTGGCGGTCAGTTCCCTCGGCAGAATATTTTCGACGGTCTGAACCTTATCGGAAAGCTCCGAGAAAGCGACCTGAAAGCTCCGGGACGCCTGCTCCGACACGCCGCAAATCGCGTCATACCGGCTCCACATGGCAAGCTCTGCCGCCCGGTCAAACGACAGGGCGGCATAGTCCGTATGAATCCACGCGGCATATTTTTTCGATTTGACACGCTCCCGCACAAAATAATGCGGCGTCAAAAAACTGATGGCGAGGTCATAGGTCTTATCAGAAATCTGCGGCATGGCAGATAAAGTATACTTGTGGCTGTAGGTCAGCGCGGTGACAGAGGGCTTGCTGCCGGGATGCTGCTTGTCAAAGCGCCTGGCCGCAAGCTTCCCTTGCAATCGCCCGCAGAGAACGCCAATCTGACCGTTTTTAAGCAGCGATACCATGGGGACCGCCAACGACGCATACTGCGAAATTTCCGGCAGAAGGTTTGCCTTCGGATTCAGGTAGGGCATCAATTCGCCGCTGTGCCGCATTAGGAAAAGGTCCACGTCATAGCGGTCATAGTCGATGGAGTCCAGCAGTCCCAGCAGGCTGCGCTCCACCCCGCCAAGCTCCATGGCTTGGGAGAAGATGAGAATGGTGTGTTTCATCTTGCCTTTCTCCTGATATACCCCGTCAGCACCCATCCAGCCGGTGTACACAGCACCGTCAGCAGCTTGCGGGGGGATTCCTTGATATAGTGCCGGTTTCCGGCGATCTGGCTGCTGGAGCAGTAGTGGATGCAGTCCATAACCAGCCGCTTGAAGGACTCCGGGTACTGCATCTTGACCGTCCGCCAGAAGGCGAAGCCCTTTGGGTTTCGCAGATACTGCCGGAGCATGTTGTTGCTGGAGCCGTCCGGCTGATACTCCACGTTGCACAGGATATCGTCCAGCACAGCCAGCTTATAATCCTGATCGATCAGGAGATATTTGTAAGACAAGCTGACATACTTCTCACCCTCGAACACAGGGTACTCCGGGTAAGCGTTGATCACATCCGTGCGGTAGACCAGCTTTTTGTCGCCCGCCCCCCCGGCAGCGTAGTAACCGGAAATGGTCGTCTCCGTCATATTGACCGGAAAGCCTTTTCCGATTACATTCCCGGAGAAATCAGCGTCAAGCCCGACAAGACCGGCATAGCCTTTATCCCTGACCTCAGCCCACTTGTTCAGGATCTTCTCCACCGCGCCGTCCGCCAGCATATCGTCCGAGTCAATGCAGGTGTTCAGTTCGGTGTGAATATTGGCGTAGGCAACATTGTGGGCCGTATGCATGCCGCCATTTTCCTTGTAGATGTACTGAATCTCAAACCCGTTATCGCGGCTCTGCCACTGCTGCACCAACGCGGCTGTGTTATCCGTGGAACCATCGTCCACAACGAGCCAGATGAAGTCCTTGCAGCTTTGGCGGCAAAGGCTCTCATAGGTGCGCGGCAGGGTGTGCGCGCGATTGTTGGCGGGGGTGAAAATGGTGAGAATAACGTTATTCATAGTATATTTGGACATTTAGATGACCCCCTGTGATTTTTACATCATCGCCCGCAAGTTATTGCCGGCCTAAGCAAATTTTCGCATACACTTTTCAATCGCGCGTTTGCCAACGAATACCATTTCAGCAAGTATTACTGCGAGGACGAATGAAACAGCAGCATCTATCCAGACATTTCCAGATACGCGTATTCTCAAATATCCGCTCAAGAAAATATAATGCGACAGGTAGAACTCATAGGTTCGTTTACTCACTTCTGATGTAGCCTTACGGACCAACACGCTTGTGCTTTTCTCAAAATTCAATCCCATTTGATAGAGAAAAATAAAAATAGATCCCGCAAGAACTATAGAACAAATTTCTGTGGCAACCGTATTATAAAACGGCGTTTCATCTAATGCTGCCCGAAATACCAATCGAAGGACGCAAGCAACAGCTGCACCGAACACAAGGAGTGCATAAGGACACCGTTTCTCTAAAAGCTTCGGCATAGCATAGAAGCCTACACAGTAGTTAAAAAGAGAGTTCCACAGGGTACACCATATCTGCGGTACCGAATATGCGAGTAAAACGGCAACAATACTCCATACCACAAGGAGAAGCCATGGCCTTATTTCGATCCGGCTGGTTCTTTGCAGCAGCGGCGTAATAAGATAGCATATCAAGAGGTGGGTCAAAAACCACAGCTGTCCACAACCGGAGATATAGTTTTGCGTTAGCCCACAAATCGGGATTGCAGTCTGCAACCAAACGGTTTTATCAATCGGATGTCCATTAATACAGTATACGATAGCCAAAAATGCAAGGAATATATACAGCGGCACGATTAGCCTTTGGAGCTTTTTAGCGTACCATCGCACTATATGTACCGGTGCATTCTTTAGACTGTGCAAATAGCCAGATAAGATAAAGAAAATCGGTACACCAACGTTGAAAAGCTGTCCCAGCATACCGCCGATCAAATTGTCAGACTCGCTACATGCATGGCAAAGAAAAATGAGCAGAGCACCGCTTATCCGAATTAAATCGATAGCCATACTACCCCTTTCTGGCTGCCTCCAAATAGAACTCCTGTAGTTTGACAGCCTCTGTGGTGATATCGAAGCCGTGGGCGGCAATTTCGGCGCTGCGGTCAGTGCGAGGTGTATTACGCTTTTCGAGGATCGCGTCAGCCCACGCCTCCGCCCCAGCCGATAGCGGCATAACGTCCACAAGTCCCTCTGTTAGAATACACTCTGGCGGAACTTTATCAGAAATCAGGCACGGAAGCCCTGCGGCTTGTGCTTCCACCATTGTAACGGGAAGTCCCTCATAAAGTGATGGCAGCACAAATATATCCATCGCCTGTACCAATTGATCGACATCTGACCGCACTCCAGTAAATACTGTATCTGAAAATATCCCCATTCTTTCAGATGCTTGTGTAATCTGCGTATGTAACGGTCCGCCGCCAATCATAAGCAATCTTGCATCATCGTTGAGCTTTTTAAGCTCAGAGAAAATTTTCAGAACGAACGCATGGTTTTTTTCCTTTGTGTAGCGTCCGATATGTCCAACTACGATCTGATTTGGCTCATACCCAAGCTCCCTGCGGACAGACTGCCGGACATCCGGATCATACGAAAACCTGTCAACTTCGATGGCATTATTCAGAACGGCATAATGTGTGCCGGAAGTCACTTTCCTTCCAAAGCGATCCAAACCAGCTGCTTCTGAACAAGCAAAGAAATAATCTGCCACATTCCGGGTGTTGTGTGACATGATTCGATACAGATACGATTTCATGCTGTGGTCGGTTCCCGCGCTGTGGCTATGCGCGATGGTATATACCCCATATTTCTTCGCAATCGCCAGATAAATCGCTGCCGTACTCCCTAAATGCCCATGCACAATAGGATACTCTTTTGAATGTGCTTGGAAAAACTCATTCCACCACTTGACATAGGTAAAGTGATTTTTCCCATTGTAATGCGGGCACCGATAAATTCTTCCGCCAAGGCTGATAATTTCCTCATCGAATATAGCTGGTTCGCTGCTGTTTTCCACAAAGTCAAACTGCACCTTACTGCGGTCAATGTGACGGTAGAGATTCATAATCATTGTCTCCGCTCCACCGCGATTCATAATACCGATAACATGCAGCACTCGGATCGGTTTATCCATACTTTTGCCTCTTATCCTTGCATAAGCTCCCCATAATTGTGTTCGAAATCAATCAAGATCGGATGATGCTTCCATACCCGCTCTTCCTCCGGCGGAAGCTGCATATAATCGCCATACTCTATACGCAGCATCGTATCTGGATCCGCAGCACACATATATTGTTTTCCGTTAAACTCTATCGCTTTCAGGTTTTCAAACAAATTTGCAGGATAAAGTTTGCGGCTGCACCCGATGGTGTTTGGAAATACATATTGCAGGGTCGCATTGCCGTTCCATCTGCGAATTGATTTTTCAGCACGCTCGCGTCCTATAGTGTATTTTTCCTTTGGCGCCCTGAGTAAGATATTTTCGACTTTTCCAATCAATCCGCCGGAACCACTTGTATGCCCTCGGCTGTACAGCAGGTTCACAGCGCAGGCAATGTATTGAACGGTTTTCCCCAACTTGCCGGGGGCGACTCGATCGCCGGGGAAAATATCAACGAATATCCCTTTGTGATAGTGCTTTTCCCGCTCAGATTCGTCCTGCAAAAATGTTGTATGATCTTTCCTGATTTTGGTGAAATTTTGTGTGAAATCTGGATCTGTTCGTGTGTTTTGCAGAATATACCCCTTTGGCGCAGCTTCATTCCAGATGGCAAGAAGCTTTTCGTAGTCCTCCCGCGGCATCATCAAGTCAATATCATCGTCCCACGGGATAAAGCCCTTATGCCGCACAGCGCCAATCAACGTGCCATATGCCAGAGAATACCGCAGCCCATACTCTGTACAGACTTGATGGATCACATCCAATATCTCCTGCTCGGTCGTCCAAATCTGCCGCTGGAGCTGATCTGATATTTGCTTCATGCCTGTGTGTCCTTTCTCTCCTGTAAGTAGCCGGACGCATCCTTAAAGAAGCTCGCTGCGATCATGAGGATGGTAATTCCAATGGGAAATGCCGCGATGATTGATACAGATTGCAGACTGTGCATGGAATTCTCAGAGAATATCAATGCAATAGGCAGAAGAATGAATACCACAGCCCAAAAGGTGCGGACTCTTTTATCCGGCTCTTGCTCCGGCTTCAACCGCTTGTACGAATAGCTCGAAACAACCATTGTCAGCGCATCAAACGTGGTGGAGTAGAAGGCAATCATTGTAACCGCCAGCAGAATCAGGCCGACCTCCGTTAGCGGAAGCGTATCAAAGATCTTCATAATTGCCTCGGAATAGTCCCCGCCCGCTGCAACAAAGCCCGTAATATCAAGGCCGTGTTTAAGCTGCTGCGCAAGGCCGTAATTTCCAAGGATAATGAACGAGGTAAACGTCCCTGCAAGCCCCCAGCCGTAGCCGCCGAGAATGGTATTGCGGATCGTGCGTCCCTTGCTGATCACGCCAATAAAGAACGGTGTCGCAACGCACCAGACCATCCAATACGCCCAGTAATAGATCGTCCAATTTTGCGGGAAACTCGTTTCCCGCAGCGGATCCATCCATGTTGACAGGCCGATAAAATTCTGGACAAGATTGCCTATGGCAGAAAAACCTGTTTCAAGAATATACCGGGTTTCACCGCCTCCAAACAGAACGTATGCAAGCAGTGCAAAAAAGCAATAACTGCAAACCGCAGCCAGCTTGGTAATCCCCTTCATACCGAACCAAACCGTAAGGGTATAGACAACTGCAATCATCAGCAGAATAACAATTGTCAGCCCGATGCTATCCCGAAAGCCAAACACTCGGCTGATTGCACGAGACAGCAGAGGCGTTGCAAGAGAGAACGTTGTCGCTGTACCTGCAATCAAGGCAAAAATAGCAATCAAATCAATTATGCGGCCCCAAGCGCCATCTACGCGATTTCCCAGCAAGGGGCGGCAAGCCTCGGAAAATTTTTGCTTCTCTCTCCCGCGAATATGGATCATAAATCCAAATGCAACTGCAAGCACAATGTAAAAGCCCCATGCGATAGGGCCCCAGTGAAAGAGCGGATAAGTGGAGGCCCATTTCTGCATGCCTCCCATCAGCTCCACCTGCGGCTCATTGGCATACAGTGCCCACTCGCACAGCGAATAAAACAGAATATCCGCAGCCATTGTTGAAGTGAAGATCATCGTTCCCCACTGGAAGGAACGATACTGCGGCTTTTCGCTTGTATTATGCACTTCTGGGTGTTGGAATTGTAGGCTATATAAAGTGTGCAGCCAACAATTCCAACACCCAGAAGTGCATAATACAAGCCAAAGTCATCCCCCAGGAATCCCCGCACTACGCTCAGGGCAAGCTTAGACTCCTCTGGGAAAATCACAAATAAAGCACATATCGCCAGTACAATTGCAAGCGGCACAAGCATGGAAAACCAGTCAAGTTCTTTTTTCAGTGCGTTCTTTTTCATAGGTCAATTGAAACCGCCTTTATAGGATGGATCAGTCTCGCAAAGCTCTGCAAAACTGTCAATTTCACGCAGATCGGTCATCTGTATGGGATATATTCCAAGCTGATATTCCTGTGGGTAGCAGAAAAGCGCAACATCGTCCCAGTATATATTGCGGTTTCCTTTTTGTGCAAATTCTATCTCCAGATGCTTTCTGAGCCGCTGACCATCTTCCGCCGTCCATCGAGATACGCTGAAGAGCTGCCAGCCGTGATTGCCGCCTGTGCGGCTGCATTTTTTCACGATCCCATCTTCAACCGTCAGCAGCCACTCATCTGTGTCTCTGTCAGTCCAGACACAGCTGTAGCCGGATCGGTTAAATCCTCGGTGAAGAATTTCCGCATTTTGGATGATCTGATCGCCATCCAGTATTATTGCATTGTTCAGATACTCACGCGCAGCATAGAGCGATGCAATGTTATTGCACTCTGCGTACCATGGATTTTCTATCAGCGTAACGCCTTCATACTTTTTCGCCCATTCATAGAATTGCTCTTTGAGATATCCGACCACGATGTAAATCTCATGTATTTTATTTTTGTGAAGCGCTGTCACGATCGTATCAATCATGCGCACGCCATTTACAGAAACCAACGGTTTTGGAGTTGCCAAGGTTACAGGCCTTAGCCGCTGGCCAATACCTGCGGCCATAATGATGGCGCGTTCTATGGTATGTTCAAACATAATCTCTGCCAAATGCCTCTCTGTATTCCTTGAAAAAGATTTTGGTATACTCTCTCGCGTAATCATACTGTCGCTGTGTATAAGCGCCGAACTCCACACCGCAATGGTGTTTAAATTCGCACCAATTGCTCCACACAAGGCCACTGACAGCAATATAGCAATATACCTTCAGGCGGGTGGCCTTATCGCAGCCATCAGAGAAATACAGGTCTATCAGTTTCTCAGCTGAGTCTCTATCGTACATTGCATAGACAATAAACATCGCGACATCCAAGTGCGGGTCCTGCATACCAGCATACTCCCAGTCGATGAGCTTGATCTCCTCGCTTCCGTCCTTTCCGGTCACAAACAGGAAGTTATCCGGAACAGCATCGATATGACAGAGCTGGATGCTCTTTGGCTGTGCGTCAATATAGCTTTTCAAACTAAGGACAGCCTGCTTTGTTTTATCATAATCCGCGTAAACGGAAGGCGCACCATTCCAAAGGCTCTCATAGAAAGCGAGACGTTCCCAAAGGTCGAAGCTATGAGAAACGTGCAGCTTCTGCGCATGGAATCTTTTTAATGCTGATAAACAACGCTCAACTTCTTCCCAGTTACTGCTGTCACAGACGTGGGCATCCGTTAAATAGGCCGCAATTTTAATTCCTGTTTTTGGATCAAAATAATAAACGTCCTCGCTGATTCCCAGAGATGAAATTGCATTATATACCGCGTGCTCCTGCGTTCGGTTAATCAAGTGCTCCGTTCCTTCACCCGGAATCCGAATTATGTATTATTTTTCTTTTACAAAAAAGGTATACGATCGATTTGTCATACCTGCTTTCATTGTTTGAATTGCTTTTACTTCGCCCGCTTGGCAAAGACCGCAAGACTCAATTAGCTGAGAAATAGAAGAAGCGAGCATATGTTAACCTCCGTAGCAAGTTATCCCGATACTAACTCGGGTCATATCAACTTATGGAGCTTTTCTACTTTGGGACAGGATAAATGTTTATTTTAATTGCGCAAGGTATTCCGGCAAGCTCAGCCGCGCAAAGTCCTGATCAAATGGAATTGCAAGGACATTGGCGTAATAGAAATACGCAAGGAATCCCAGTACCATCAGTGCAGTCAGCATTTTCCTATCTCTGCCGCCGATTTTCTTCAGCATCCAAGGAAGCGACAACGACTGGAAAATCAAGAAATAGTTGGCCAGTCGTGCAAAATAATTTGCCGTCCCAAAAAGTCCGACGAACATAATAGCCCCGTTAAGCATGGTCAGATTTATCATAAGGTTCTCTGCCGTTGAACTGTCCGCAAACAGTTTCTTGCGGTAGATATAAGACAGCACCAGCGGCACATTGCAGACGAGAACACGGAAAATATTCACGCCCTCTCCTGCGAATGACGTGACAGTGTATTCCTCTCCTAGCAGCGTGGTAATATTGACCACCGTACCCAGCAGCGGACGCAGCAGGAAGCCCGCCGCTAAGAAAACTACCAGCATCCAATAGGTTTTCTTTCCCCATGGGCGGAACTTCATAAAGGGTATCAGCAGATACATCAATGCGTAAGGGTGAACTAACGTGGCAATCATAACAACCGCGATAAAGAGAAGCCACCGCTTTTTCAATGCAAATATAATAGACATAACCGCAATGCCAACTGCCGCAGCCTGCTTGATACCGGCAAAGGCAAAAGTATAGCAACCGGTTGTAAAAAGCAGAAAAATCGTCAGTGGGAAGTTCGCAGAATATTGATGTATGAAGGCAATATAACAGCCAACCGTCAGGAACGCCCAGAACATCAGAAAATTCTGCGTAGACACACCGCGCATCTTCAACTGATAGTTCACCCAGTTAAACAGAGGATTCGCACCGATGCTCTTATCCGTCGAATCCCACGAGCTTTCAGAGATCAATTCATAACCATGACGGTATGCGCCGGTATCGTTGCAGTGCGTTCTCAGCCCGGCGAACCCCGCCAGCAGGATGATAATCACCAAGGTGCAGACAATCAGCCGGTGCCGCCGGTTAGGGTTTACCGGCCCGACAGTCACATGATCGGCGCACCATGCCAGCGCAACTGCTATGAGCATGAGGACTACTAACTCTCGCATTTCAAATCTCCAAGTGTTTGATGGTTTCCGCCACAACGGCGGTTTTGCTGAACTGCTGTTCCATCCGCTCACGTCCGCAGCGGCCCATTTGGGAGCGCTGTTCCACGGGCAGCGCTGCAAACCGCCGCATAGCCTCATACAGCGCATCCGCGTCCCTCGCGGGGCACAGATACCCGCTGACGCCATCCTCCACCGCCTCGCGGCAGCCGGGAATGTCACTGGTGATCAGCGGTCGCCCGGAGGCGGCAGCCTCCAGCAGCACGTTGGACATGCCCTCATGATAGGACGGCAGCGCCACGCAGCTCGCCATGGCGTAAAACGGCTTCATATCCGACTGATAACCGTGGTACTTGACCACGCCCGCCTGCTCCAGCTGGTCCATGACAGGCTTGTAGGCTTCCTCAAATGAGCCGACCATGTGAAACTCTACCTGCTCACCGTATTGCTGCTTCATCCGTTTGGCAGCGGCAAACAGCTCGTCCACGCCCTTTTCATGCATCACGCGTCCCACAAAGAGGAAGCGCACCGGTCCCTCCTGCGGGTAGGGCTGGCAGGAGTAGTCCTCCAGATTGACGCCTGCACCGTGCAGCACCACGTCCCGTCCCTTCGGCACCACGCCGGTGGCAACGAGGGTGTCACGATTCCCGGCGTTCTCGAAAAACACGACCTTCGCACCCTTCAGCGCCGGTCTATAGAGCGCCAGCACGAACTTCTTCAGCCAGCCGCCGTTTTCGATGGCGCTGCCCAATCCAGTGATGTTCACGGCATAAGGAATGTGCGCCATACGGCAGGCCAACCCGCCATAGATATTCGGCTTGATGGTATAAGTAAGAACCAGATCAGGCTTGATCTCCTTCAGGATCGCACGATACTGGCGAAACAGCTTGCCGTCGTGGAGGGGATTCATGCCCCGACGGTCAACGGGAAGCTCAATGACGCGATCTGCAAGCCTGTTGAGTTCATCCCACCGATCGTTATGCGGAACCGCGACTGCCACACTTGCATGCCTCTTCAATTCCGCGATCAGGTCCTTGCGGAAGTCATACAGGCCACCGCTGTGGTTGGCCAAAATCAAAATCTGCATGGGCTGTTTCACTGCTTCGAGTCCACCTTCGTAATAATCACGCTGTCATACATCATCATGACAACGTCATCTTCATAGTTGCCAAAAACAGGTGCATTCTCGTTGCCGCTCAGATTATTTTTGATGAGCTTGACAAAATCCACTCCTGCACCATAAGCATGGAGGTATGCACCGCCGAAGCGCGGATTGACTTCCGAAAGATAATAGGTTCCGTCCTGATAGAAGAAATCCATGTCCACGGGGCCGTTGAACTTCAGCAGCTCTGTAATTTCCCGGATAAATGCAAAAAGCTTCTCATCCTTGAATGAGATGGTCTTGCTTGCACCGCCGATTTTGGTTTCCAGCTTGCGCTTGGAAAATGCGGATACAGCCTTGTGACTGATCGTATCGATATACACGTCCGCATCCAGATCGCCGTCCATCAAGCGCTGGATGATCAGCGTCGGGTCAGCTTCGCACAGCGTTTTTAACGTTTCCTCATCCTGCACTTTCCGAGCGCCAACGCTGCCGCTCCCCGTTCTCGGCTTGACAAACACAGGAAATGCAAGGCTGCCGCTCTCAATAGCAGCCATCGCGGAGGAATAGTCTCCCCATGTGTCCGGCGTAGGAATGTCATGCGCCGTGAGGTACTGATACATCTTGAATTTATCAAAGCAAAGCTCTGCCGTCTCCGCATAAGGAGCCAGCACTTCAACGCCGATTTCTTCAAAACGGGCGCGGTTCTTCGCAAGCAGTTCGATCTCCGGATCAATCAGTGTTGTAACCGCATTGATTTTTTCTTTGCGGCAAATGTCCAGAATCGCATCAAGATAGTTTGGGTCATCGATCCGGGGAACAAGATAATGCTTGTTTGCCACATACAGGGCTGGTGCCAAATTGGACAAGTCGGCGGCAATGATTCTGTCGCCCTCGTCCATGGACTTTCTGAAATCCTTCAGCAATTCAACGCGCCGTCCGGCACTGCAAAATAAGATGTTCATCTTACTTCCTCCGAAATATTTGATGTCCCCGTAAACGCTTCCATCGTTGCGCTGCCTTCTGCGCTGATTCCCTCTCTTGCAAAGACGCAGCGGACGGTCATGAAAATGATCTTCACATCCAGCGCAAAGCTGACGTGATTTACATAGTCCACATCATACGCAAACTTCTCTTCCCACGAGGCAAGGTTCCGGCCATGCACCTGCGCCCAGCCGGTAAGGCCGGGGCGGACATCGTGGCGGTGATGCTGCTCCTCACTGTAAAGGGGCAGGTACTTCACCAGCAGCGGCCTCGGGCCGACGATGCTCATCTTGCCCCGGAAGATATCCCACAGCTCCGGCAGTTCGTCGATACTCAGCGAGCGCAGCTTCTTCCCAAAGCCCGTCAGGCGTTCCCCGTCCGGCAGCAGATTGCCGCTCTCGTCCCGCGCATCGCTCATGCTGCGGAACTTGTGGAGCTTGAAGACCTTCTCGTCTTTCCCCGGCCGCTCCTGACAGAAGATCACAGGGCTTCCCAGCTTGACGCGCACCAGAATTGCCGTCACAAGCAGAAGAGGTGACAGAATAATCAGCGCCAGTCCGGAAAACACCAGATCCAGCAGCCGCTTGACGTACTTCTCATAAAATCCGGCTCTGTGCTGCATCAGAACATCCCCCGGATGACCTCGCACACGCGATCCACATCGTCCATGCTCATCTTCGTGTCGCTGGGCAGGCACACGCCCCGGGCGAACAGGTCGTCGCACACCGGCGCATCGCTGACGCTGACGAAGGGGCTTCCGGCAAAAACCGGCTGCAAGCTCATGGGCTTCCAGAGATGCCGCCCCTCGATGTTCGCCTCATTCAGCCGCGCCAGCAGCTCCGCAGGCGTCACGCCGCAGTCTGCATTCAGCAGCAGCACGGACAGCCAGCGGTTGGGCTGCGCGCAGTCCAGCTTCGACTGCATGGTCAGCGGCAGGCCCTGAAGCTTTTCGCAGTAGCGGGCAAAGATAGCCTGCTTCTGCTGTACCCGCAGCGGCAGCACCTTCATCTGCCCGCGCCCAATGCCCGCGCAGATGTTGCTCATGCGGTAGTTGTAGCCGATCTCCTCGTGCTGATACCACGGCGCATTCTCCCGGGCCTGCGTCGCCAGCTTCAGCGCGTGCTTCGCTTCCTCCTCCGTCCCGCACAGCAGCATACCGCCGCCGGACGTGGTGATGATCTTGTTGCCGTTGAAGGACAGGCCGCCGAACTCGCCGAAGGTACCGCACTTCTGGCCTTCGTATGTAGACCCCAGCGCCTCCGCAGCGTCCTCGATCAGGGGGACATTGTGCTCCCGGCAGATGGAGGTGATCTCATCCAGCTTGGCCGGGTTGCCGTACAGATGCACCACCACCGCCTTGGGCGCGCCGTACAGCTCGAACGCCCGGCGCAGGGCGGCAGGGTCCATGTTCCACGTCTCGTGCTCCGAGTCGATGAACACGGGCTTCGCGCCGCAGTAGGCAATGGGGTTGGCCGACGCGGAGAAAGTCAGGCTCTGGCAGAACACCGTATCGCCGGGCTTCACCCCCGCAAGGATCATGGCCAGATGCAGCGCCGCCGTTCCGGCGGACAGGGCCACTGGATACCCCTTGCCCATGTAGTCGCTCATGGCCTTTTCAAACTCGTTGACGTTCTCGCCCAGCGGCGCGATCCAGTTTTTTCGGAACGCATCCTGAATGTATTCCAGCTCATAGCCCTCGTCCGACATGTGCGGGCTGGCCAGCAGAAGACGCTTATCCATGTTCTTCACCTGTTTTCCTCTGCGCTTTTGCGGCACAATGCTTTTTCTGTGTCTGACTATCGCGCAGCAATCGATTACTAATCTCTTACAAATAGTCATATTCCGCGATCAGCTATGCGAGATATGACTATTTGGCTATTTAATTATACAGCAAACAACGCAGTTGCGCAATGGCATTCAGTAAAAATCTGTATGCCAATTTCCGTGTGAAAAGCCGGGAAATCATCGTGGAAATGGCGGCTTAAAGGTCTTTAAAATCGTAAAAACAGGTTATTGTAAAGACGCCGTTAAGTTCGTGTGCCATGTCCTTCGGATTCACGGCGGTTTTGCAAAAATCAGGCAGGGTTTGGGAGTATCCCAAAAGTCGAAATGCGCAGTCTGCCCGCAGGGCTGAAACGCGCATTTTGACCGTGTGTACGGACACCGGATGTGCTTGCTATTCTCCCAAATCCCAGTTTTCTCCGTCCTCGCGCCGCGCTTTTCCTTCGGTACAAACTGTGGTATACTGTAGGAAAATCGCCGAAGGGAGGGCTGCACATGGCAGAGAGGCGCGTGTTTGCCGGTTACTACAAACGCTACGACGGCAAGCCCATTTTCGTCGTCCGGGTGCTCAAGGACATCGACACTGGCGAGGCCATCGTGGTCTGCAAGGACGCCAGTTTTTCCCGCGAGGACAACGAGCATTACTACCTCATCCGGTACGCCTCCTTCTGCGAGAAGGTCGAGGTGGACGGCGAGCTGCGGGACAAATACGTCCGCCAGACCCGGCGTGAGATCGACACCTCCATCGTCCGCGAGGTGTACGAGGACGGCTTTCCGGAGCCCAAGAGCAAGCGTTTCACTTTCGTTGACGACGAGTACGAAGATCGCTTCATCCGATGCAGTCAAACCTACTACGAATATGCTAAGGACGTCTGCGAGAACTACCGCATAGACATACAGCGGTACCGGCTCATCCGGGAACGAAAGCAGTACATCGGCGTTCATGACCGGGAGGAATATCTGGCCATGCGCGAGGATCTGGCATTTCTCCAGCAGTCCCTCAAGACCGTGCTCCACGACTACGCGGAGATCTTCAAAAAGCGATTTTCCGAGGGGCTGTCCATCCGCAAAGCAGCGGATGCCATGCAGCAGAATCGCGGCGTGATCGAACGGCGTCAAAACGCGCTGTATCTGGCATTTGCCGCACTCCTGCGGCAGCGGGACAAGGCGGACGGTATCTGCCGGTTATCGCAGGAAAACAAAGCGGGTTGTTGGGACACAACCGAATAACAGCAGCTTTCTGAAAGCGCCTGTCATGCAGACAGGCGCTTCTTTTTTTGCTCTTTTTCATGGCAATCGTGAGACAAAACGTCTCGATTTGTCCGTTGGATAGCGGAAGAGTTTCAGCGCCGAAAAATTTTCTGCCTGTATCCCCCCAGCAAGGGCAAAAATGCGCGTTGTAAAGTAGAAGAAATTTTTTCAGAGGGGTGCCAAGTTTTCCGCAGAAATCGTCCGTTGTCATGTAGAGGGGCAGAAGTCAGAGAGGTAGCGGCGTGATCGTCCGCAAAAGGTTTCGTGACAGAAACGTGACAGTTTGCTTCATGTTGTCCGTTGGCTAGTGAAAGGAGAATTTTGAGCCAATGCTCCGACTGCAACAAACCGCCAAACTTTTTCAAAACTGAAAGGAGAACCGCTATGTACACCTTGCATTACGATCATTCCCACAAGACCGCCGTCCCCTCGGAGCTGCTGCAAGACCCGTATGTCTCAGTCGATACCAAGGGCCTTGCCGCCATTCTCTGTTCCTTCGGCAGCGAAGCCTTCGAGCTGTCCGAGTTGACTGACCAGCTGCGGGATAACCTGTCGGACGAGCGAATCTTCCGCGCGCTCATGGAGCTTTACGACATGTGCTATCTGGACGTCTGGGAAGAGGGCGGCGACTTCCATCTGAAGCTGAGGGGGATGTGACCATGGCAGACCGCACGCGCCCCATCCGCAAGGAAATCTGTCTGAACGAGATGGAGCTGAATCTCATCCGGCACAAAATGCGCCAACTGGGAACCCGAAATTTCGGAGCCTATGCCCGCAAGATGCTCATCGACGGCTACATCATCAAGGTAGACTACACTGAGCAGAAAAAGTTAGCTGCCGCCGTCAGCCATGCCGCCTCGAACATCAACCAGATTTGCCGCCGCATCAACAGCACGGGGCACTTCTACGAGGCCGACGTTGCCGACCTGAAAGACCGGCTCGGCGACGTATGGGAACTGCTGA
>OGLN01000392.1_pt1 | contig 36062 bp, 34 predicted proteins | sample 1572641 | NCBI WGS metagenome assembly OGLN01 (sample SAMEA2581903, study PRJEB24529) | metagenome | biome: Human gut stool | place: China | collected 2011
GGGCTTTGCGCTTGTCAAAAAGGATTTTCAGAGCTTTTATAAAAGTTCTGAAAATGCGGGCGCGATGCGCCGAGGGTTTTGCTTATTTCAGACAATTCTTCTTGACAGATGCAAAAAGTCATCCATGTCAGGCGGTAATAGGAAACAGGAGCTTCAGCACGCCGAAGATCACCAGGGACGCGGCGGCGGCGATGAGCCAGACGAAGCAGGTTTTCCGGTCCCGCAGGGCCAGCTTTTGATTTTCGTGCTCATTTTTCCACCGGACAAAAAACCAGCCTGCGCACAGCAGACAGATCACAGGGGCAAACAGCAGGCCAATCACGGCAACATATTCCATAGCAGCTCCTCCATCATTTTTTTCCCAGTATACCGTATTTCCCTGCCGCCGTCAATCCGGGAGTTTCCGGGCCGGACGGCGGGGATTTTTTCAGGTAGCTGCTTTTTGGATAAAGGTGTGCTACAATGCACCTGATCACACACCGGGCTTACCTATTAAATATAGAAGGTCCGGATGCCAAGAAGGAGCCGTGAAGCATGGAGACCATTACCAGCCGCCAGAATCCGCTGATGACCCATATCCGCAAGCTGGCCGGGTCCGCCGCCTATCGCCGCCAGACGGGGCAGTGCCTGTGCGACAGCCCCAGGCTGCTGCGGGAGGCCGTCCAGTGGGGGGCGGAGGTGCAGACCGTGGTGTCGGTGGAGCCGTGGCCGGAGCCGCTGCCGGAAAAGGTCCGGCAGGTGCTGGTGCCGCCGGAGGTCATGGCCTCCATCAGCCCCGCCAAGACCCCCCAGGGGGTGCTGTTCACCTGCCGCGCGCCGGTTCTGCCGGTGCCGGAAACGCTTCCGGGCCGGCGCTATGTGGTGCTGGACGGGGTTCAGGACCCCGGCAACGTGGGAACGGTGCTGCGTACTCTGGACGCCTTTGACGCCGATGGGCTGCTGCTGACCGGCGGGTGCGCGGACCCCTTCGGGCCGAAAACCGTCCGGGCCTCCATGGGGGCGGTGTTCCGCCGCCCGGTGTGGAGCGTGACGCCGGAGGAGCTGGGGGACCTGCTGCGCCGCAGCGGCATCCTCCTGTACGGCGCGGCCCTGCGGCCGGACGCCATGGACGCCCGGCAGGCGGACTATTCCCGCTGCGCCCTGGCCATCGGCTCCGAGGGAAGGGGCCTCAGCCGGGAGGTACTGGACCTGTGCGACAAAACCGTGCTGATCCCCATGTCCCCCCGCTGCGAGTCGCTGAACGCGGCCATTGCGGCGGCGGTGCTGCTGTGGGAAAGCTGGCGGTGAACGGAAGGAGGGGACTGCCGTGGCGGCGCTGAAATACTGGGTATGGCTGACGGCCCTGCCGGGGCTCAGCAACCGCAGCAGGCTTCTGCTGCTGGAGCGTTATGGCTCCCCGGAGGACGTGTACTATGCCGACGCCGAGGAGCTGGCTCTGACCGAGGGGCTGACGCCGGGACAGGCCCAGCTGCTTTCGGACAAGAGCCTCACCCGGGCGGACCGCATCCTGGCGGACTGCGCCCGGGGCGATATTTTCCTGCTGACCATGCAGGATGCCGCCTATCCCGCCCGGCTGCGGGACATTTTCGACCCGCCGGTGCTGCTGTACGGCAAGGGGTCGCTGCCGCTGTTTGACGAGGAGGCGGCCATCGCCGTGGTGGGCACCCGGTCCTGCACCCCCTATGGCCTGCGGTGCGCCCACCGGATGGGCTATGAGCTGGCCCGGCAGGGTGCGGTGGTGGTGTCCGGCATGGCCAAGGGCATCGACGGCGCCGCCATGCGGGGCGCTTTGCAGGCGGGAGGCTTCACCGCCGCCGTGCTGGGCGGCGGGGTGGACGTGGTATATCCCGCGGAAAACCGCAGATTATATGAAGACATCGCCGCCACCGGGGTGCTGCTGTCGGAGTATCCGCCGGGAACGGAGCCCCTGCCGGGGCATTTTCCCGTGCGCAACCGCATCATCAGCGGGCTGAGCCTGGCGTCCTTGGTGGTGGAGGCCCCGGTGCGCTCCGGGGCGCTGATCACCGCCCACGCCGCCCTGGACCAGGGGCGGGACGTGTTCGCCGTGCCCGGTCCCATCGACGCGGCAGCCAGCGTGGGCTGCAACCGGCTGATCCGGGACGGCGCGGGACTGGCCGCGTCGGGTTGGGACATTCTGTCGGTGTATCACAGCCGGTTCCCCCACCGGCTGCATCCGGCCCAGATGACCGTTCCCGAGCCGGGGGAGACCCCCAGGCAGGAGGAAAGCCCTCCGCCGGCACAGACCCCGGAGCCGGAAGTCCCTGCCGCGCCGGAGCTGCCGGTGCTGGACCTGGACCGCAACCGGGAGGGGCTTACCGACGATCAGCTGGCGCTGATCCGGGTGCTGGATACGGAGACGCCGCTTCTGACGGATGAGGCGGCGGAGCAGACGGGCCTGCCGGTGCGGCGGGTGCTGTCGGCGCTGACGGTACTGGAGATCGACGGCTATGCCCAACGGTCCGGCCCCCGCAGCTATGTGCGCACAGTAAGGTTACATTCGGAAAAGGAAGGATCATAAATATGGCAAAAAAGGCTGAAAAATACCTGGTGATCGTGGAGTCCCCGGCCAAGGCCAAGACCATCGGCAAGTACCTGGGCCCGGCGTATCAGGTGAAGGCCTGTATGGGACATCTGCGGGACCTGCCCAAGAGCAAGCTGGGCGTGGACGTGGAAAACGATTTTGAGCCCAATTATCGGCCCATCAAGGGCAAGGAGGAGATCATCCGGGATCTGAAGCAGGCGGCCAAGGAAAGCGACGCCGTGTACCTGGCCACCGACCCGGACCGGGAGGGAGAGGCCATCAGCTGGCATCTGAAGCAGCTGCTGGACCTGCCGGAGGATAAAACCTTCCGGGTCACCTTCAACGAGATCACCCGCAAGGTGGTCACCGAGAGCATCCGGCAGCCCCGGGACATTGACCAGGACTTGGTGGACGCCCAGCAGGCCCGGCGCATTCTGGACCGCATCGTGGGCTATGAGCTGTCCCCGCTGCTGTGGAAAAAGATCCGCCGGGGCCTCTCCGCCGGACGGGTCCAGTCCGTGGCCATGCGCCTGGTGGCGGACCGGGAAAAGGAGATCGCCGATTTCGTGCCCCAGGAATACTGGACCCTGGACGCCCTGCTGAAAAACGACCAGGGGGCCCGGTTCAAGGCCCACTATTATGGCCGAGGCGGCAAGAAATATGAGCCCACCTCCCAGCAGGAGGTGGACGGGATCCGCGCGCAGCTCCAGGATACGCCCTTTGCCGTGTCCAACGTGAAGCGGACGGATAAGCGCCGCTCCCCGTCGCCTCCCTTCACCACCTCCACCATGCAGCAGGAGGCCTCCCGGAAGCTGAACATGACCCCCCGCCGGACCATGGCCATCGCTCAGCAGCTGTATGAGGGCGTGGACATCAGCGGCGAGGGCACCGTGGGTCTGATTACCTATATGCGTACCGACTCCCTGCGGATCTCCGATGAGGCCCAGGCAGCGGCCCGCAGCTTCATTGAGAGCCGCTACGGCGCGGCCTATCGCCCGGAGACCCCCAAGCAGTACAAGGCCAAGGCCGGGGCCCAGGACGCCCACGAGGCCATTCGCCCCAGCAGCGTCACCCTGACCCCGGAGCAGGTGAAGGGCGACCTGACCGGCGAGCAGTATCGCCTGTACCGGCTGATCTGGAGCCGCTTTCTGGCCAGCCAGATGTCCAACGCCGTGTACGACAGCGTCAGCGTGGACATTGCCGCCGGGGAGCACATCTTCCGGGCCAGCGCCAGCAGCCTGAAATTTGCCGGCTACACCGCCGTGTATGAGGAGAGCCGGGACGATGACAAGGAGGACAAGGAGCCTGCCCTGCCGGAGCTGCAGCCCGGCGAGGTGGTGACCCTGGAGGGCTTCGAGCCCGGCCAGCACTTCACCCAGCCCCCCGCCCGCTACACCGACGCCACCCTGATCCGCACCATGGAGGAAAACGGCATCGGCCGCCCCTCCACCTACGCCCCCACCGTGTCCACTATTCTGGACCGGGAATATGTGGTGAAGGAGGGCAAGGCCCTGCGGATCACGCCTCTGGGCCAGGTGGTGACGGACCTGATGTGCCAGCGGTTCCCGGACATTGTGGACGTGAAGTTCACCGCCCGGATGGAGGATGAGCTGGATGAGGTGGAAAGCGGCAAGATCCCCTGGAAGCAGCTGCTGCGGCAGTTTTACGGCGGCTTTGAAGGCAACCTCCGCCAGGTGGAGAAGGACATGGAGGGCGTATATCTGAAGGTCCCCGACGAGGTCACCGAGGAGAAGTGCGACGTGTGCGGCCGGAACATGGTGGTCAAATCCGGCCGGTTCGGCCGGTTCCTGGCCTGCCCCGGATATCCGGAGTGCACCTTCACCAAGCCCCTGGTGGTGGAGATGCCGGGCCGCTGCCCCAAGTGCGGCGGGCGGCTGATGAAGCGCACCGGCGTCAGCAAAAAGACCGGCAAGCAGTATACCTATTACTGCTGTGAGCGGCTCAACGCCGCCGATGAAAGCGCCCGGTGCGATTTCATGACCTGGGACGTGCCGGTGAAGGACGACTGTCCCGTGTGCGGCCACACCATGTTCAAAAAGGCGGGCAAGGGCTTCCGCAAGCCCTTCTGCATCAACCCCGAGTGCGCCAACTTCCTGCCGGAGGACAAGCGCGGCTATGTGAAAAAGGCCAAGACGGAGGAGCCTGCGGAGGGCACTGCCGAGACCCCGGCGGAGCCTGTCCAGGAGGAGAAAAAGCCCGCCAAAAAGGCGGCCAAGACCACAAAAACCACCAAAACTACCAAGGCTGCGAAAACTACCAAGACAACCAAGACTACGAAAACCACCCGGAAAAAGGCGGAGGAAGCATGAACCATGTTACAGTGATCGGCGCGGGGCTGGCCGGCAGCGAGTGCGCCTGGCAGCTGGCCCAGCGGGGCATTCCCGTGACCCTGCGGGAGATGAAGCCGGAAAAAATGACCCCCGCCCACCAGACCGCCGATTTTGCGGAGCTGTGCTGCTCCAATTCCCTGCGGGCGGCGGGGCTGGAAAATGCCGTGGGCCTTCTGAAGGAGGAGCTGCGGCAGCTGGGCAGCCTTATCGTCCGCTGCGCGGACGAGACCGCCGTTCCCGCCGGAGGCGCTCTGGCGGTGGACCGCCACGGCTTTTCCCGGCTGGTGACGGAGCGGGTGAAAAGTCACCCCCTGATCACCGTGGTCCCCGGCGAGGTGACGGACCTGCCGGAGGGGGAGGTGGTGGTGGCCTCCGGTCCCCTGACCTCCGACGCCCTGGCGGACCGGCTCCTCTCCATGCTGGGGGGCGAGGATTCCGCCCTGCACTTTTTCGACGCGGCGGCCCCGCTGGTGAGCTTCGACAGCGTGGACATGGACAGCGGCTTTTTCGCGTCCCGGTACGACAAGGGGACGCCGGACTATATCAACTGCCCCATGGAGAAGGAGGAGTATCTGGCCTTCTGGCGCGAGCTGACTGCCGCCCAGGAGGCGGAGGTCCACGGCTTCGAGGACAGGAACGTCTTTGAGGGCTGCATGCCCGTGGAGGTCATGGCCCGGCGGGGGGAGGACACCCTGCGCTATGGGCCCCTGAAGCCCCGGGGGCTGAAGGATCCCCGCACCGGGCGGGAACCCTATGCCGTGGTGCAGCTGCGCAAGGACAACGCCGACGGCACCATCTATAACCTGGTGGGGTTCCAGACCCACCTGCGTTTCCCGGAGCAGAAGCGGGTGTTCTCCATGATCCCCGCCCTGCATGATGCGAAATTCCTGCGCTATGGCGTTATGCACCGGAACACCTATCTGGACTCTCCCCGGCTGCTGGACCGGTATTACCGGCTGAAGGCCCGGCCCCGCATCTCCTTTGCCGGACAGATGACCGGCGTGGAGGGGTATGTGGAGTCCTGCGCCTCCGGGTTTCTGGCAGGCGTGGAGACGGCCCGGCGGCTGCTGGGCCAGCCGCCCATGGACTTCCCCCGGGAAACGGCCATCGGCGCCCTGGGGCTGTATGTCAGCAACGAGTCCGTGACCCAGTTCCAGCCCATGAACATCAATTTCGGCATCATGCCGCCTCTGGACCACCGGGTCAAGGGCAAGCGCAACAAAAACGCCGAGCTGTCCCAGCGGTCGCTGGCCATTATCGAGCAGCTGAAGCAGGAGGTTCTGAACTATGAAGATCATCATTGACGCCATGGGCGGCGACAACGCCCCGCTGGAAATCGTGAAGGGCGCCCTGCTGGGCATGGAGCACTGGGGCGTGGAGGTGCTGCTGACCGGCGACACCGAGGCCATTCTCCGGGCCCTGCGGGACTGCGGCCACGACACCATCCCCCGGGGGATGGAGATCGTCCACACCACGGAGACGGTGGAGATGTGCGACGACCCCTCCAAGGTGTTCCGGCACAAGAAGGACACCTCCATGGGCGTGGGCCTGACCCTGCTGCGGGACGGCAAGGCCGACGCCCTGGTTTCCGCCGGGTCCACCGGGGCCTTGCTGGCCGGGGCCACCCTGATCACCAAGCGCATCCGGGGCATCCGCCGGGCGGCGATGGCCCCGGTGATCCCCACCACCGGCGGCAAGGCCGTGCTCATCGACTGCGGGGCCAACGCCGAGTGCACCCCGGAGTATCTGATGCAGTTTGCGTATCTGGGCAGCTTCTATGCCAGCCGGGTGCTGGGACTGGAGCGTCCCCGGGTGGGCCTGCTGAACATCGGCGCGGAGGACAGCAAGGGCACGGACCTGCAAAAGCAGACTCTGGCCCTGCTGCGCAAGGCCGGGGAGGAGGGCCACCTGAACTTCATCGGCAACATCGAGGCCAAGGAGGCCATCAAGGGCGGCTGCGACGTCATCGTCACCGACGGCTTCTCCGGCAACATCCTGCTCAAGACCATGGAGGGCGTGGGCTCCTTTGCCGGTCACGCCCTGGGGGATATTTTCCGGAAGAACCTGCTGACCAAGCTGGCCGCCGCCATGGTGATGCCGGGGCTGCGGGCATTCAAGGCCCAGCTGGACCCCAACAAGGTGGGGGGCACCGCTTTCATCGGCATCTCCAGGCCCGTCATCAAGGCCCACGGCTCCTCCAACGCCGAGGCCATCGACAACGCCATCGGCCAGGCCAGGCAGGTGGCCGAAAGCGGCATCATTGGACAGATTCAGGAAAATGTGCATCTGATGCAGGTGCAGCCGGAATAATTCACAAAAAGGGTATTGACAGACCTGACCAATTGCCGTATTATTTTCCAAGACAAAGCCCGAAAGGAGGGATCATCTCATGACGATGGACGAGATCTTCAAGACCATGCAGGATCTGATCGCTGAGCAGTTTGCCATTGATACCGACGAGATCGGCATGGATAGTTCTTTTGTGGACGATCTGGGCGCCGACTCCGTGGACCTGGTGGAGCTGGTTATGGCCATGGAGGAGGAATTCGACGTGGGCGAGATCGACGAAGAGGACCTCACCGGTCTGAAGACCGTGGGCGACTGCGTGCGCTATCTGTATAATAAGCTGAACTGAATCAATCAAGCAGCTGAAAAAGAAGGCCCCGTTGGTTGCAACGGGGTTTCCTTTTTCCGCTGCGGAAGGGAGAAAAACATCATGCATACCCTGCAAGTACTGGAAAAAAAACTGGGCCATACCTTCCGCTGCAAGGAGCAGCTTCAAGCGGCCCTGTATCACAGCTCCTACGCCAACGAGCACCGCTGCTGCGGCGTCAGCAGCAACGAGCGACTGGAGTTTCTGGGGGACGCCGTGCTGGGCCTGGTCACGGCGGACTATCTGTACCACAAGCACCCGGATTTGCCGGAGGGGGACCTGACCCGGATGCGGGCGGCCCTGGTGTGCGAGGAGAGCCTGTACGAGGTGGCCCAGAGCCTGGGGCTGGGCAACGAGCTGCGGCTGGGCAAGGGCGAGGAGGCCGGGGGAGGCCGGTGCCGCCCCTCCATCCTGGCCGACGCAACGGAGTCGGTGTTCGCGGCGGTGTATCTGGACGGCGGCATGGAGGCCGCCCGGGCGCTGATCCACCGGGTCCTGCTGGACAAGGAGCAGGAGGAGGCCGTGGAGGAGCGCCGCCGGGACTATAAAACGGAGCTGCAGGAGCTGGTCCAGCGCCGCAGCAACCAGACCCTGCACTATGAGATGATCGGGGCCACCGGCCCGGATCACGCCAAGCTGTTCACCTGCGCGGTGCTGCTCAACGGCCAGATGGCCGGCACCGGCACCGGCAAGAGCAAGAAGGAGGCCGAGCAGGCCGCCGCCCGGGCGGCGCTGCAGGCCCTGCAATAAGGCAAAGCGCAAGCCCCGCAGTCTGCCGGTTCCGGCGGGCTGCGGGGCTGTTTCGTTGGAGGGGGGGCTATCTTTTCTTCGCCCGGGCCAGCCGGAAGCCGAAGAAAATGCCGCACACACCGCCCACAATGTGGGTCAGATGGGACACGTTGTCCGTTCTGGTAAGGCCGTCGGCGATTTCGCTGCCTAAGTAAAGGGCCACCACCAGCAGCATGGTCAGAGGAATGCCGCCCTTCTTCATCTCCGTAAAGGACGAGAGAACGATCATCATAAACACCACGCCGCTGGCGCCAAGCAGAGCGGAGTGGGGAAACAGCAGGAACTGCACCAGCCCCGTGGCAAAGGCGGTGACCGCGATCGTTGCCAGCAGATTCCGGCTGCCGTACTTCTCCTCCAGCCCCGGCCCCACCAGCAGCAGAAGCAGCGTATTGCTCATATAGTGGCTGTAGCCCGAGTGGCCAAGAACGTGGGTGAAAAAGCGCACATAGGTCAAAGGGTCCGTCAGCGGGGCCCGGTATACGCAGAACAGCCGGGCCGTGGAGGCCCCGCCGGTGACGGAATCCAGCACCAGCACCAGCAGGCTGATGATGGCAAAGCTCAGCACCACCGGCGCGTTGAATCGGATGGCAAATCGTTTCACAAAAAAACCTCTTTCCAAATGTTCTGACTTCGATTATAATAAACGAGTGGACTTTTGTAAACAAGGAGGCGCGTTTCGTGAACAAACCGCTGAAAATCATCCTGCTGGTGCTGGCGGCCCTGGTGCTGCTGGTGGTGGGATACCTGGCCTATGTGCTCATCGACTATCACCGGCTGGGGGACATGGACCTGGAGGTGGACCGGCAGGTGCTTCAGCCCGCCGAGACCGGCCGGGAATATCACCTGCTGTCCTATAACATCGGCTTCGGCGCCTATGAGCCGGATTACGGCTTCTTTATGGACGGCGGAACGGAGTCCTGGGCCTGGTCCCAGGAGCGGCTGACGGACAACATAGGAAACATCGGGTCGTTCCTGTCCCAGCAGCATGCGGACTTCTATCTCATCCAGGAGGTGGACCGGGATTCCACCCGCAGCTATCATGTGGACGAGGCCGCCCTGCTGCGGGAGGCCCTGCCGGAGTATGACGGGACCTGGGCCCAGAACTACGACTCCCCCTTCCTGATGTATCCCCTGCGCCACCCCCACGGGGCGTCGGTGTCGGGGCTGATGACCCTGTCGGCCCTGACGGTGGACAGCGCCCGGCGGGTGGAGCTGCCCATCGAAAACAGCCTGATGAAGCTGGTGGATCTGGACCGGTGCTACAGCGTGCACCGGATCCCGGTGGCCGGCGGCGGCGAGCTGGTGCTGTATAACCTGCACCTGTCGGCCTACACCTCCGACGGCACCATCGCCATGGAGCAGCTGAAGCTGCTGCTGGAGGATATGCAGCGGGAGTATGACGCAGGCAACTGGTGCGTGGCCGGCGGCGACTTCAACAAGGACCTGCTGGGCGACTCCGCCGTCTATTTCGGCGAGGCGGACCAGGAGTACACCTGGGCCCAGCCCATTCCGGAGGACACCTTCGACGGGTTCAACGTGTCCCTGATCGCGCCGCTGGATGAGGGGAACCCCGTGCCCAGCTGCCGCAACGCCGACGGTCCCTATCACCAGGGGCAGTATGTGCTGACGGTGGACGGGTTCCTGGTGTCCGACAACGTGACGGTGACCTCCAGCGACGTGGTGGACCTGGGCTTTGCCTATTCCGACCACAACCCCGTGGAAATGCGGTTCGTGCTGGAGAAATAAGATGGGCAAGTATGAAGGCTCATGGAGCGGCATGCGCCGATATCTGGAGCATGATATGCTGGCACCCTGTCTCTATGGCCGGGTGCGTTACGGCTGCACTGCCTATGTGGGGATGGACGGCTCCCGGATATTTGAAATATGCATCGATGGAAGGCCAGTAAAGCACTTTTCTCTGGAGACCGTCAACACCTGGTTCCTGGATAACGGCTATCGGCCCGGTCCCCGGCCTGTGGGCCTGGGGGAATACTGGGACGGCCTGTGGATGCTGCTGGACGAGGTGCCCCGTTCCCGCCGGACGGCGTACACCGATGATGAATTCTGCGATGCGTTAGCCGCCTACCGAACACAGGACATTGCGGCCAGCCTTCACTCAGAAGACCCCCTGGTCCGGATGCTGGCGATTCTGGATCGCCGGGTGGGCAAGCGAACCCTGTCCGCTCTGCGGGACACTGTTTCCCAACAGCCGGAGTGGCTCCAGAACTTTTACCGGCTGCGGATGGATGCCGAGGATTTCCAGCACAAATTGTAAAAAAAGTGTCGCTCTTTTTTGACAAGCCAAAAAGCAGTGCTACGGCGCAGTGCCGCGGCACTGCTTTTCTTCATATCACGCCTTTCGGCCCCAGCGGGCCATATAGCGGAAGGCTGCGGGCCATACGGCTCCGGCGAACAGCACCATGATGCCGTATCGCACGGCCCCGGCCACCCCGGCGCTGCCGAACAGGGCCAGCAAGGGTGCCTTCAGCCCCGCCCGGATGCCCATCAGCAAAGCAAGGCCCAGCACCACCTTCAGCAGCTGCACCCACCAGACGGCCCGGGTGTCAAAGTGGATATACTGCCGGTCCAGCCACCAGGCGATGCCGAAGCCCACGGTGGCCCCCAGCAGCTTCCAGCCGTTTTCCTGCCCGTGGGCCAGGTTGGCCGCGTCCACGTCCGCCGGGAAGGGATAGACATACGCAAACACCAGATACGCGATGCCCACCAGCAGCATCCCGGCAATCAGCCCCGCCATCAGGCTGGGCTTGCGGTCGGCCTGGCGGATCAGGGGATACAGGGTCAGCACCATCACCCCGGCCACCGCAAAGGACACCCCCACGTCCAGGGGCGTGTGGACTCCCAGGTACAGCCGGGAGAAGGACACCAGCAGCAGCACCGCCACGCAGGCCCACCGGACCCAGGGCCGCCGGGTGGACCGGGCAATGCCGCCGAAGGTGGCCACGGCGTTCTGGGTGTGGCCGCTGGGGAAGGAGTAGCCCGTGGCCTGGGCCCGGGCGCTTTCCACAATGGTGAAGTCGGGGTCCCGGACCCAGGGCCGGGGAATCCGGAACAGCAGCTTCAGAAACTGGTTCACCACCGTGCCGAAAAAGCCCATCAGCAGCAGATAGTATCCCTCCTGCTTGCTGACGCACCAGAAGATCAGAATGGCCGCCACCATGAACACGGTCTCCTCGCCCAGGTGGGTCACGGCGGAGAACACCGCGTCCCAGAACGGGGTGCGCACGCTCTCCAGCGCATATAACAGGTTCATATCCGTCCCTCCTTTTGGGGATTATTGTACCGTACTTTTCCTCCCGGCGCAAGAGGGAGCTTTCCGGCATATACTGAGGCAGAGGAGGGAGAGAGCCATGAGACGGGGAAATTGCGGCGCGGTCATCGGCGTGTGCGCCCTGGGCCTGGGGCTGGGGATCCTGATCGCCGCCATCTTCCCGGTGGGCGCGCTGATGTTCCTGGTGGCGTTTCTGCTGATCGCCTGCGGGATCGTATGCTTGAAGGACGGGAGGTAATGTGCATGAAGATCGTGATCTGGAAGGCGCCCCGGTGTCTGCGGGGCCTGCTGCGGCGGATGTTCGGCATCCAGGAATAACCCGGCGTGTTCCCGCATAGCCTTGGGACAGTGAAAACAAGGAGAGGACGGGAAACGCATGGAACTGGAGCTGAAATTTGCGGAGCTGGCCTGCTGTGAGCCGGTAGGCGACCTGGTCACCACTCAGGAGGAGTCCATGGAGACGGCGATCCCGGAGTATTGCCCGGACATTGCCCGGATCGTGGATACCGTGGGGCAGCTGCGGCTGCGGGAGAAGCATCCGGCGGGCCAGCAGCTGACCATGGGCGGCAGCGTGGTGCTGACGGTGCTGTATACCTCGGAGGAGAGCGCGGGTTTGCGGAGCCTGTCGATGGAGGTGCCGTTTTCCTGCCAGGTGGAGGATAAGCGGCTGGCGGACTGCGACGCCGTGTGCGTCACCGGGCGGCTGCTGCTGGCGGAGGCCAAGGCCGTCACCGCCCGGAAGCTGTATCTGCGGGTGATGCCGGAGTTCACCGTGTCCGGCTATGCCCGGCGGCGGCAGCGGCTGTGCTGCGGCACGGAGGAGGACCCCGCCCTGCGGGTGCGGCGGCAGGAGGCGGAGCTGGAGCTGCTGACAGCGGTGGAGGAGCGGGAATTTTCCTTCGCCCAGGAGGTGGCGCCCGACGGTCCGTCGCCGGAGGATGTGCTGATGGAGCGCACCGCCGCCCGGGTGGAGGAGTGCCGCCGGGTGGGCAGCCGCCTGGTGCTGAAGGGCCAGGCGGAGGTGTGCGTGCTGTACCGGGGAGAAAACCAGGAGCTGGCGGCATACCGGACGGCGCTGCCCTTCTCCCAGCTGCTGGACGGGGTGGAGCTGCCGGAGGACGCCCAGGTGGAGGCCCGCATCCAGTGGGCCAGCAGCGAGATCCGGGTGCTGCGGACGGAAAACGGCCCGGCCTTCGGCATCACTGTGACGGTGTGCGCGGTGCTGCTGGTCCGCCGGAAGCAGCAGGTATCGTACATAGAGGACCTGTACAGCCTGCACCATGCGGCCCAGGTCCGGCGGCAGGAGACGCCGCTGCCGGTGGCCTGGCAGCGGAATATCCCCAGCCAGGAGGCGGTGCAGCAGCTGGAGTTCGGCCAGGGGAGACCCTTTGCCTATCTGACGGCGGCGGAATGCAGCGGCGTCAGCACGGTGCAGGAGGGCGGCGGCCCGGCCCTGCGGTGCACGGTGCGGCTGCGGGTGCTGTATCTGGACGAGAGCGGGACGCCGGTGTGCGCCGAGCGGTCGGCGGAGGTGACGGCCCCGGCGGCCTGGGAGCCGCAGACTGTCCGGGCCGCCTGCGGCCTGCCGCAGATGCAGATCACCGGCAGCACCTGCCGGTTGTCGGTGCCGGTGCGGTTCGAGGCACGGCGGTGTCTGCGCCGGCCGGTGGCGGCGGTGACGGCGGTGGAGCTGCAGGACCCGCCGGAGGGGCCGCAGCCCTCCCTGATCCTGCGCCGCATGGCGGAAGGGGAGACCCTGTGGGACATCGCCCGGCAGTACCGCACCGACGAGGAGGCCATCCGGGCCGCCAACGAGCTGACGGAGGACCGCCCGGAGGGGATGCTGCTGATCCCCCGGGTGCGATAAGAAAGACCAGCGGGAACAAGTGAAAACCGGTGGGGCGGGGCCGCAGGCTCCCGCCCCACATTTTTTATTTCCCGGGGCCTGACGATAAATTTTCTGTGACGGGAGCAAAACAGGGCTACACAACCGGCGAAACCTGTGATATGATAGATGAGTGAAAAAATCGGACCGGGGGAGGGATCGTTCCAATGAAACATCTGCCGCGGCGCTTGACGGCGCTGCTTCTGGCGGCGGTTATGTCGCTGACCCTGACCGGGTGCATGTTCCGCTCGTCGGTGGAGGATCTGTTCACCCTGCCCCGGGTGTCGGCGGAATACGAGGGGTTGTCCCAGGAGCTGGACGACCTGCAGAAGCAGGGCTATGAGCTGGTGGGCCCCAGCACGGGGCAGAACATCCAGCCGGTGCAGATGGTGGACCTGGACAACGACGGCCTGTCGGAGGCCCTGGTATTCATGCGGCTGCAGGACGACGAAAAGCCCCTGAAAATCTTCGTTTTCCGGCCGGAGGACGACAACTATCACCGCCTGTGCGTTATCGAGAGCAGCGGCACCGCCATCGACAGCGTCCAGTATGAGGACCTCACCGGCAACGGCCGGCTGGAGATCATTGTGGGCTGGCGCATCAGCGCCGACGTGCAGACCGTGGCCGTGTATGTGCCCCAGCCGAACCCCTATGTGCTGCTGCAAAGCGGCTACACCCGCTTCACCGTCACGGACCTGGACGGCGACGGCGTCAAGAGCCTGCTGCTGTTCCGCTCGGACAACGACGGACAGCCGGTGGCGGGGCTGTATATCCGCAAGGACGACGTGATCTCCGCCAGCTACAGCAGCGTCTTGTCCTACACCATGGCGGAGCTGAGCCGGGGCAGCGTGGTGGTGGGCAAGCTCTCCGACGGCACCCCCGCCGTGTTTGCCACCGGCGTCAACAGCCAGGGCATGGCCATGACGGATATCCTGGTGTGGCAGGAGAGCGGCGGACTGACCAACATCGCCCAGGACCGGACCACCGGCCTCACCGCCGCCGTGTACCCCTATATGCAGCTCAAGCCCCAGGACATCGACGGCGATGGCAGCGTGGAGATCCCCGCGCCGGAGACTGCCGCCGCCGACGCGGGAAGCGGCGCTGCCGCCAACACCGCCGCGGCGGTGCGGGGGCTGGTCCGCTGGATCAGCTACTGCGGCGACGAAAGCCCGGATGTCCACTGCGTGACCTATCACGATCTGTCCGCCGGGTGGTATTTCCGCCTGCCGGATACCTGGCAGGGGGAGGCCACCTTCACCACCGCCGAAAACGGCGCGTACGAGAGCCAGGTGGTGCTGCTGTCCAACGGGCAGCCGGTGGCGGCCCTGTACGCCCTTACCGGCGACAACCGGGAAAAGCGGGCCATGATGGGCAGCCGCATGGCCCTCAAGCGCCAGAACGGCGTCACCTACGGCGGGGAGCTGCTGGCCGGGGCCGGCTACTGCGGCCTGGACGAGGAGAGCCTGCGCCTGGGCTTCAACCTGGTGGTGGCCGAGTGGGCTGCATGAAAATCCGAGGAAAGGAACGTCGAATCCATGAGAAAGGTAATGGTTCTGGAGGATGAATCCAGCATCCGCAGCTTTATTGTGATCAACCTGCGCCGGGCAGGATACGAGGTGGTGGAGGCCGAGACCGGCGAGGAGGCCCTGGACAAGCTCCACGAGAATCCGGACACGCTGGTGGCCCTGCTGGACGTGATGCTGCCGGGCATCGACGGGTTCGAGGTGTGCCGCCGCATCCGGGCCACCAACCCCCGCATCGGCATCATCATGCTGACGGCCCGGTCCCAGGAGATGGACAAGGTCACGGGCCTGATGAACGGGGCCGACGACTATGTGACCAAGCCCTTCTCCCCGGTGGAGCTTACCGCCCGGGTGGACGCCCTGATCCGCCGCAGCAGCGGCGGCACCCAGGAGCTGCCGCCGGGCACCATCAGCCAGCCCCCCTTCCTGCTGAACACCCGCAACCGCACCCTGGAGAAAAACGGCCAGCGCATCAAGCTGACCCAGGTGGAGTATTCCATCATGCGGATGTTCATGGAAAATCCCGGCAAGGCCCTGTCCCGGGAGGAGATCCTGGACCTGGTGTGGGGCCGGGACTATTTCGGCGAGCTGAAGATCGTGGACGTCAACGTCCGGCGTCTGCGGCTGAAAATCGAGGACAGCCCCACCAGCCCCACCTATATCAACACCGTGTGGGGCTACGGATACAAGTGGGGCTTTTAAGCCATGGATACCAACACGGATAACAAGCTGCGGCTGTTCACCCGGGGACAGGGGAAGCGGCTGAAGCTGCGGGGTCTGCGCCGCCGCTGGCTGGCCAGCAGCGTGGGACCCATTATCGTCATTCTGGTGCTGGTGGGCGTGCTCTCCGCCGCCACCATCAGCTCCAGCCTGGATGTCCGGGCCAGGTCCTCTCTGGAGGCCAAGGCCAAGTCCGGCTCCGACTATTTCAGCGCCTACAGCATGGGCAGCTACAGCGAGTATTACCGCCGGGCCGCCCAATACGTCACGGATTACAGCATGAACGACAGCCTGGCCAAGAACGTGGAGCTGCAGTTCATCAACGGCAAGCGCCAGGTGGAGCTGTCCTCCCGGGGCGCCGTGGCCGGCAGCACCCCCGCCACCCCGGAGGTGGGCCGGGCCGTGGAAACCGGCAAGACCGCCTCCTTCTCCGGCCGGGACCCCCTGACCGGCGAGAGCATCCTGGCGGTGTCCAGCCCGGTATTCTACAACGGGGCGGTGGTGGCCGTGATGCGGTTCGTCACCTCTACCCGGCTGCTGGACCAGCAGATGTGGCTGACGGTGCTGGTGATGGCCGCCGTCATCGCGGCGGTGATCTTCCTGATCTTCGTGTCCAACCTGATCTTCATCAACAACGTGGTGCAGCCGGTGGCGGAGGTGTCCGAGGCCGCCAAGCGCATCTCCTCCGGCAGCTACGGCATCCAGATCGCCAACAAGTATACCGACGAGCTGGGCCAGCTGGTGGACAACATCAACAACATGTCCCTGAAGATCAGCCAGAGCGAGAAAATGCAGACGGAGTTCATCTCCTCCGTGTCCCACGAGCTGCGCACCCCTCTGACGGCCATCAGCGGCTGGGGCGAGACCCTGCTGGGGGATGAAAGCGGCGACCCCCGCCAGCTGCGCCGGGGCCTGCGCATCGTCGTCAAGGAGGCCCGCCGCCTGACGGGCATGGTGGAGGAGCTGCTGGAATTTTCCAAAATGCAGGACGGCCGCTTCACCCTGCAGGTGGAGGAAATGGACCTGCAGGCGGAGCTGGAGGACGCCATCTATACCTATCGGGAGCTGTTCCGCCAGGACGGCATCCAGCTGAACTATCACAGCGATCAGGAGCTGTATACCGAGCCCATCTCCGGGGATCCCCAGCGGCTGAAGCAGGTGTTCTGCAATGTGCTGGACAACGCCGCCAAGCACGGCGGCGCAGGCAAGCGCATCGACGTGGACATGACCCAGGAGGGGGACAGCTATGTGGTACGTATCCGGGACTACGGCCCCGGCATCCCTCCGGCGGAGGTCCCCTTTGTGAAGCAGAAGTTTTATAAGGGCTCCTCCAAGGCCCGGGGCAGCGGCATCGGCCTGGCGGTGTGCGACGAGATCGTCCAGCGCCACGGCGGCGTGTTCGACATCGGCAACGCCGACGGCGGCGGGGCCATCGTCACCATCCGGCTGCCCATCTCCGGCCAGGAGCTGTAAAAAATCGAACGCCTGTTGCATTTTTGCGGCGGGTGTGTTATGATACTGGAAAGGAACCCATTCCCCATGGAAAAAAACAACAAGCAATTCCGCACCTCCATCGGCGGTCAGGCCCTGATCGAGGGCATTCTCATGCGCGGGCCGGAAAAGCAGGCCATCGTGGTCCGCTCGCCGGAGGGCCTGGTGACCAAGGTGGAGGAGCTGACCCTGATCAAGGACAAGTATCCCATTCTGGGCTGGCCCATCATCCGGGGAGCCGTCACGTTTCTGGACTCCATGGTCCGGGGCGTCAAGGCCCTGATGTTCTCCGCCGACTATTACCCCGAGGACGAAAACGTCCAGCCCTCCAAGCTGGATAAGTGGCTGGAGGAGCACGTTCCGGCGGAGAAGCTGCAGTCGGTGCTGGTGTGGGTGTCGGTGATCCTGTCCCTGGGACTGACGCTGCTGCTGTTTATGCTGCTGCCCACCTTCATCGCCGGGCTGTTCCACGCCCGGCACGCCGCCGTCCACAACCTCATCGAGGGGGCGGTGAAGATCGCCATTTTCCTGGGGTACCTGATCCTCTGCTCCAGGCAGAAGGACGTGCGCCGGGTATTCTGCTATCACGGGGCAGAGCATAAGACCATCTTCTGCTATGAGGCGGGCCTGCCGCTGACGGTGGAAAACGCCCGCATCCAGCCCAAGCACCATCCCCGCTGCGGCACCAGCTTCCTGTTCGTGGTCATCGTGGTGTCCATCCTGTGCAGCAGCATCGTGTTCAGCTATGTGAACTGGCAGAATCTGTGGGTCCGGGTGGCCATGCATCTGCTGCTGCTGATCCCGGTGGTGGGCGTCACCTATGAATTCAACCGCTTTGTGGGCCGTCACGACAACGCCGTGACCCGGGTCCTGTCCGCCCCGGGCATGTGGCTTCAGAATTTCACCACCAACGAGCCGGACGACTCCATGCTGGAGGTGGCCATCGAGGCCTTGAAGCTGGTGTTGCCGGAGGAGCAGGGAAAGGACGCCTGGTAATGGCCGCTACATACAACGATCTGACCCTGGATATCCGGCGGTCCCTGCGGCAGGCGGGGATCGAGGCCGCCACCCTGGAGGCCCAGGAGCTGGTGTGCTTTGCCGCCGGAAAGGATAAGGCCCGGCTGCTGCGGGACGGCGCGCTGTACGCGTCTCCGGAGGTGGAGGAGGCGGCCTGGGCTCTGGCCCGCCGGCGTCTGGCCGGGGAGCCGGTGGCCTATCTCATCGGCGAGTGGGAGTTTTACGGCCTGCCCCTGGACATCAGCGAAAGCGTGCTGATCCCCCGGCCCGACACGGAGACCCTGGCCGAGGCCGCCATCGGCTGGCTGCGGCAGCAGGAGGCCCCCCGGGTCCTGGACCTGTGCGCCGGTTCCGGCTGTCTGGGGCTGGCCATCGCCAGCCAGGTGAAGGACGCCCGGGTGGTGCTGGGGGAGCTCAGCGACGGGGCTTTGCGGGTCTGCCGCCAGAACATCCGCCGCAACGGCCTGACGGGCCGGGTGACGGCCATGCAGCTGGACGCCCTGCACCCGCCGGTGCAGCGGCTGGGGGACTTCGACTGCATCGTCAGCAATCCCCCCTATATCCCCTCCGGGGATATTCCCGGGCTGGACACCTCCGTCCGGGATTACGAGCCCCACATGGCCCTGGACGGCGGGGCCGACGGCCTGGACTTTTACCGGGCCATCTGCGCCCACTGGCGCTCGGTGCTGCATCCCGGGTCCCGGCTGTGCTTCGAGGTGGGCATCGGCCAGGCCGACGACGTGCTGCGGCTGATGCGCAGCGTGGGCTTCGGCGACCTGGAGATTCTCCCGGACCCGGCGGGCATCCCCCGGGTGGTGCTGGGGGACCTGTATCAGGAGATCTGACTGTCCGCTTTTCCGGACAGGCTTTTTGATACCATCACGGCAATATAAATTTAGAGGAGGAGACGAAAATGGCAGCGAAAAAGGATACCTCTGCCGCAGTCCCTGCGGGCTCCGACAAGAAAAAGGCGCTGGAGACCGCCATGCAGCAGATCGAAAAAATGTATGGCAAGGGCTCCATCATGCGCTATGGCGAAAACGCCGAAACCAACGTGGAGGCCATCCCCACAGGCTCCCTGGCCCTGGACCTGGCTCTGGGCATCGGCGGCGTGCCCCGGGGGCGCATCATCGAGATCTACGGGCCGGAGTCCTCCGGTAAGACCACCCTGGCCCTGCACATTCTGGCCCAGGCCCAGAAGCTGGGCGGCGAGGTGGCCTTTGTGGACGCCGAGCACGCCCTGGATCCCACCTATGCCCGGGCCCTGGGCGTGCGGATCGAGGATATGCTGATCTCCCAGCCGGACACCGGCGAGCAGGCCCTGGAAATCACCGAGGCCCTGGTCCGCTCCGGCGCCATCGACGTGGTGGTGGTGGACTCCGTGGCCGCCCTGGTGCCCCGGGCGGAGATCGAGGGCGAGATGGGCGACAGCTTCGTGGGCCTGCACGCCCGGCTGATGAGCCAGGCCCTGCGCAAGCTCACCGGCGTCATCGCCAAAACCAACAGCATCGTCATCTTCATCAACCAGCTGCGGGAAAAGGTGGGCGTCATGTACGGAAATCCCGAGGTCACCACCGGCGGCCGGGCTTTGAAGTTCTATGCCTCCGTCCGCATTGACGTGCGCCGCATCGAGGCTTTGAAGTCCGGCGGCGAGATCATCGGCAACCGCACCCGGGCCAAGGTGGTGAAAAACAAGGTGGCGCCCCCCTTCCGGGAGGCGGAGTTTGACATCATGTACGGCGAGGGCATCAGCCGCCTGGGCGAGATGCTGGATCTGGGCGTGAAGCTGGACCTGGTCCAGAAAAGCGGCTCCTGGTTCAACATGGGCGATATCCGCCTGGGCCAGGGCCGGGACGCCGCCAAGCAGTATTTCCGGGATCACCCCGACGAGGCCGACAAGCTGGAGGCCGCCATCCGCCGGGACTTCCACAAGCTGATGAGCAGCCAGTCCAAGATCGCCGCCAAGGCGGCGGGCCGGGCGGTGGACGTGTCCGCCGATGACTTCGATGACGAGGATTGAGCGCATCCAGCCGTCCCTGCACAAAAAGGACCGGGTGCTGGTGTATCTCACCGGCGGCGACCTGCTGCGGATCACGCCGGAGGAGCTGCTGCGGTTTGGCCTGCGGCCGGGCCAGGAGCTGACGGAGGATGTGCTGGAGGAGCTGCGCCGGGCCGCCGCCCGGTCCCAGACCCGCCAGCGGGCGGCAGAGCTGGCCGCAGGCCGGATGCTGTCCCGGAAGGAGCTGTCCGACCGGCTGGTGAAGAAGGGGGCCGACCCCCGGGAGGCCCAGGAAACCGCCCAGTGGCTGGCGGACCTGGGGGCGGTGGACGACGCCGCCTATGCCGGGGTCATCGTGCGGCACTATGCCGCCATGGGCTACGGCCCCGGCCGGGTGCGCCAGGAGCTGCAGCACCGGGGGGTGCCCCGGGAGCTGTGGGAGGATGCCCTGGCCCGGATGCCGGACCCGGAGGAGGCCATTGACCGGTTTCTGACCGCCAAGCTCCGGGGCAAGACCCCGGACCGGGCCACGCTCCAGCGGCTGTCCGCAGCCCTGCAGCGCCGGGGCTTCTCCTGGCAGGATATCCGCCCCGCCCTGGCCCGGCTGGACCGGGAGCCGGATGATTGACCGGCACATTTACAACTTCACGCAAAGGAAACACAACCATGAACGTATCATTTGTATCCCTGGGCTGCGACAAGAACCGGGTCAACACCGAGCAGATGATGGCCCTGTGCCTGCAGGCGGGCATCACCGTCCAGGAGGACTGCCCTGGCAGCGACGTGGTGGTCATCAACACCTGCGGCTTCATCGACAGCGCCAAAAGCGAGGCCATCGACACCATTCTGTCCGCCGCCCAGCTGAAGGAGGAGGGACAGATCGGGAAGATCCTGGTCACCGGCTGCCTGAGCCAGCGCTATCAGGCGGACATTCTGGAGGAGCTGCCGGAAATCGACGGCATCATGGGCACCGGCTGCTTCGGCGACATCGTGCCCGCTCTGGAGCAGGTGATGGAGGGTCGGGAGTGCCGCCATTTCGCGGACATCAACGGCCCGGTGGAGGAGCTGCCCCGGGTGCTGTCCACCCCCCGGCACTATGCCTATCTGCGGATTGCGGAGGGGTGCAGCAACCGCTGCGCCTATTGCGTGATCCCCTCCCTGCGGGGCAGCTACCGCTCCCGCCGGATGGAGGACATCCTGGCCGAGGCCCGGGCCCTGGCGGAGGACGGCGTGCGGGAGTGCATCGTCATCGCCCAGGACATCACCCGCTACGGGGTGGACCTGTACGGGGAACGCCGTCTGCCCCAGCTGCTGCGGGAGCTGTGCAAACTGCCCTTCCACTGGGTCCGGCTGCACTATCTGTACCCGGACAACCTGTCCGACGAGCTCATCGACACCATCGCCGGGGAGGAGAAGATCTGCAACTATCTGGATATTCCCATCCAGCACTGCAACGACGCGGTGCTGAAGGCCATGCGCCGTCGGGAGACCAAGGCGGGGCTGGAGGCCCTGTTTGCCCGGCTGCGGGACCGGATCCCCGGCGTGGTGCTGCGCACCAGCCTCATCACCGGCCTGCCCTATGAGGACGAGGCCGCCTTCGAGGAGCTGTGCGGCTTTTTGGGGGAGCAGAAGCTCCAGCGGGTGGGGGCCTTTGCCTACTCCCCGGAGGAGGGCACCCCTGCGGCGAAGATGCTCAACCGGGTGGACACCGAGGAGGCCCAGCGCCGGGCGGAGCTGGTGATGGAGGTGCAGTCCCAGGTCATGGACCAGTTCAACGACAGCCGCATGGGCGACACCGTGGAGGTGCTGTGCGACGGGTGGGACGGCCAGTCCATGAGCTATGTGGGCCGCAGCTACGCCGAGAGCCCCGGCATCGACGGCAATATTTACTTCACATCCGATCAGCCCGTGGAAGCGGGAGATTTTGTCCGTGTGCGCATCACCGGGGCCATGGACGGCGAGCTTACCGGTGAACGAACGGAGGAATGACGCCATGCCTATGAACACAGCCAACAAACTGACCCTGGCCCGGGTGTTTCTGATCCCGGTGTTCCTGGTCATTGCCTACTGGGACTTCCCCGGCAGCCGCTATGTGGCCCTGGCCGTTTACATTGCGGCCTGCCTGACGGACCTGCTGGACGGCTATATCGCCCGCCACTATAACCAGGTGTCGGATTTCGGCAAGTTCGCCGACCCCCTGGCGGACAAGTGCCTGGTGATGGCGGCCCTGTGCTGGTTCGTGGAAACCGGCGACATGATGGGCTGGGTCCTGGCCGCCGTGCTGCTGCGGGAATTCGCCGTGTCCGGCATGCGGCTCATCGCCGTGGAAAAGGGCCGGGTCATCGCCGCGGGCTGGTCCGGCAAGGTCAAAACCGCCAGCACCATGGTGTGCATCTGCCTGATCCTGTTCGGCATTCCCCACTGGCTGAACCTGGTGTGCCAGGGGGTGATCCTGGTGACCACGGTGTACTCCGGCGTGGAGTATTTCGTGAAAAACTGGGACGTGTTTTCCGAAAAGTAAGGCTTATCCCCGGGCCATCCGCCCGGGGATTTTTGCTGAAAATTTTACATAGATTTTACACACCCATTACAACGGATTTGACATACACCCTTTATACTGTCAATTGTCAAAAAGTTGGAATGAGGGAGTAAAGAATTATGACTATTTTCAATGCGCTGACGCTGGTGGGCGGGCTGTGCCTGTTCCTGTTCGGCATGAACGTGATGGGCCAGGCCCTGGAGCGCCGGGCCGGCGGCAAGCTGCGGACCCTGCTGGATAAGATGACCAGCCGGGTGTTCGTGGGCTTTCTGACGGGCCTGGGCATCACCGCCATTATCCAGAGTTCCTCCGCCACCACGGTGATGGTGGTGGGCTTCGTGAACTCGGGGCTGATGACCCTGCGCCAGGCCATCAACGTCATCATGGGTGCCAACGTGGGCACCACCGTCACCGCCTGGCTGCTGAGCCTGGCGGGCATCGACAGCGGCAGCACCTGGGTGCAGCTGCTGAAGCCCTCGTCCTTTACCCCGGTGCTGGCCCTGATCGGCATCATCTTCTATATGTTCTGCAAGTCCGACAAGAAGAAGGACACCGGCACCATCCTGCTGGGATTCGCCACCCTGATGTTCGGCATGGAGACCATGAGCGGGGCCGTGTCCGGCCTGAAGGACGTGCCGGAGTTCACCCAGCTGTTCCTGATGTTCCGCAATCCCATCCTGGGCGTGCTGGTGGGCGCGGTGCTGACGGGCATCATCCAGTCCTCCTCCGCCTCCGTGGGCATTCTGCAGGCCCTGTCCGTCACCGGCGGCGTCAGCTATGCCGCCGCCATCCCCATCATCATGGGCCAGAACATCGGCACCTGCGTCACGGCCATGCTGTCCTCCGTGGGCACCAATAAAAACGCCCGCCGGGCCGCCGTGGTCCACCTGATGTTCAACGTCATCGGCGTGGTGGTGCTGCTGTCGGTGTTCTGCATCGTCAAGGCCATCTTCGCCCCGGCGATCCTGGACCGGCCCGCCACCATGTACGGCATCGCCATCGCCCACTCGGTGTTCAACATCCTGTGCACCGCCATGCTGCTGCCTACCGGAAACCTGCTGGAAAAGCTGGCCATCCGGCTGGTGCCCGACGCCCAGCGCCGGGAGGAGACGTCCGAGCTGGACGCCCGCCTGCTGGCCACCCCTGCCCTGGCCCTGGGCCAGGCCCGGAACGTGGCCGGGGAGATGGCTGCCTGCGCCGTCCGCGCCCTGGAAAACGCCCTGACCTCCCTGACCGGCTACACCCCGGAGCTGGCCCGGTCCATCCGGGAGGACGAGGAGCGTTGCGACCACTATGAGGACATCATCGGCACCTATCTGGTGCAGCTGAGCAGCCACTCCCTGTCGGACAGCGAGAGCCAGGAGTCCACGGAGCTGCTGAAAACCATCGGCGACTTCGAGCGCATCTCCGACCACGCCGTCAACGTGCTGGAGTCGGCGGAGGAGCTGCAGAGCAAGGGACTGTCCTTCTCCCCGGCGGCCATGGCGGAGTATGAGACCCTGGCCCGGGCCATCCGGGAGATCCTGCACCTGTCCCTGGACGGCTTCCGCCAGAACGACGCCGCCCGGGCCGCCCGGGTGGAGCCCCTGGAGCAGGTCATCGACAAGCTGAAGGAGGAAATGCGCACCCGCCACATCCTCCGCATGCGGCAGGGACAGTGCAGCATCGAGGCGGGCTTCGTGTGGGCGGACCTGCTGACGGACCTGGAGCGCACCTCGGACCACTGCTCCAACATCGCGGGCTGCGTCATCGACGCCGCCCGCCACAACCTGAACCTTCACGAGACCCTCCGGGCCGCCCAGACCCAGGACCCGGACTTCGCGGGCCGCTTCCGGGACTATGCCCAGACCTACCGCCTGCCGGAGGGGGAATAAAAAAATACCCAAGCGTAAAGCAAGGCCCCCGGCAGCGCCGGGGGCCTTGTCTGCGCAAAAAAAGCTTTCTATTTGGGGGCTTTTCCTGTATAATATATATTTACGGGCCTTTTGACAGGCCATATGAAGGGAGAGACCCATGAAACGATATCGCGTGCAGGCCCTGTGCCTGCTGCTGGCGGCGGCGCTGGCCCTGACCGGGTGCGCCGCCCGCCGGGGGGAGGAGGACACCGGCAAATTGCAGGTGGTGTGCACCCTGTTCCCCTACTACGACTTCGTCCGGGCCATCGGCGGCGACCGGGTGGAGCCATACCTGCTGGTAACGGCGGGCCGTGAGGCCCACAGCTTTGAGCCCACGCCCCTGGACGTGATCCGCATTTCCCAGGCGGACGTGTTCATCTGCAACGGCGGCGAAAGCGAGACCTGGGTGGACGACATCCTGGACGCCGCCGGGGAGAGCATCGGCTCCGTGGTGCACATGATGGACCACGCCCACGTCCTGGGGGAGGAGTTCTCCGAGGGCATGCAGGGTGGTCACGATCACGACGAACACGCCCATGACGAGCATGACGGCCACGACCACGACGGCCATGAGGAGGAGATTGAGTACGACGAGCACATCTGGACCTCCCCCCGCATCGCCATGGACCTGTGCCGGGTCATCGCCGACACCCTGGCCCAGGCGGACCCCGCCCACGCCCAGGAGTATCAGGACCGGCTGACGGCCTATCTCCGGGAGCTGGCGGACCTGGACCAGGCGTTCCGGGACACGGTGGAAGGAGGCAGCCGCCGCCTGCTGGTGTTCGGCGACCGGTTCCCGCTGCTGTATTTCTGCCGGGAGTACGGCCTGGACTACCGGGCGGCCTTCCACGGCTGCTCCGGCGACACCGAGCCATCGCTGGCTACGCTGAAATATCTCATCGACAAGGTCCGCCAGGAGGACATCCCGGTGGTGTACACCATCGAGCTCAGCAGCCAAAAGGTGGCCAACGCCATCGCCGAGACCACCGGGGCCCGGGTGCTGACCTTTCATTCCTGCCAGACCCTGACCCGGCAGGAGTTCGACGGGGGCGAGACGTATCTGTCCCTGATGTGGAAAAATGTGGACGTACTGAAGGAGGGGTTGGCATGAGCGAACAGAAGGTGCTCATAGACTGCCGTGACGCGGCCCTGGGCTACGAGGGCCGCCCCATCTGGGAGCATCTGACCTTTCAGGTGTGCCGGGGGGATTATCTGTGCATCGTGGGGGACAACGGCTCCGGCAAGTCCACCCTGCTCAAGAGCATGCTGGGCCTGCTGCGGCCCCTGTCCGGAGAGATCTGCCTGGACGAAAGCCTCCGCCGGGGGGCCATCGGCTATCTGCCCCAGCAGACCCGGGCCCAGAAGGACTTTCCCGCCACCGTCAGCGAGGTGGTGCTGTCCGGCTTTCTCAGCGCCCGGGGGTGGAAATTCTTCTATACCCCGGCCCAGAAGTCCCAGGCCCTGCAGCACATGGGTAAGCTGGGCATTCTGGAGCTGAAGGACAAGTGCTATCGGGAGCTGTCCGGCGGCCAGCAGCAGCGGGTGCTGCTGGCCCGGGCCCTGTGCGCGGCCGGGGACCTGCTGGTGCTGGACGAACCGGTGACGGGCCTGGACCCCGCCGCAGCCGACGACCTGTACCGCACCCTGCGGTATCTCAACCGCACCGAGGGCATGGCCGTGGTGATGGTGACCCACGACATTCGCAGCGCCCTGCGGGACGCCGCCGCCATCCTCCACGCCGGGCGGGACCAGTGGTTCCTGGGCACCCCCGGGGAGTATCTGGCCTCGCCCTACGGAAAACGCTTCGGAGGTGACCTGTCATGAGCCTGCTGCTGGAAATGTTTACCTATCCCTTCATCGTCCGGGCCTTTGTGGTGGGCATTTTAGTGTCCCTGTGCGCGGCGCTGCTGGGGGTGCCGCTGGTGCTCAAGCGGTATTCCATGATCGGCGACGGATTGAGCCATGTGTCCTTCGGGGCGCTTTCCATTGCCGTGGCCTGCGGCTGGGCTCCGCTGCCGGTGTCCATCCCGGTGGTGATCCTGGCGGCTCTGGGCCTGCTGCGGCTGACGGAGCGCAGCCGCATGGGGGCCGACGCCGCCATTGCCGTGGTGTCCGCCTCGTCCCTGGCCGCAGGCGTCATCGTCACCAGTCTCACCACCGGCATGACCACGGACGTGGACAGCTATATGTTCGGCTCCATCCTGGCCATGGACCGGGCGGACGTGGCCCTCAGCGCCGGGCTGTCGGCGGCGGTGCTGCTGCTGTTCGTGCTGTTTTACCACAAGCTGTTTGCCATCACCTTTGACGAGAGCTTTTCCCGGGCCACCGGCGTCCGGGTGGGGCTGTACAACACGTTTCTGTCGGTGCTGACGGCCCTGACCATTGTGCTGGGTATGCGGATGATGGGCGCCATGCTCATCTCCAGCCTGGTGATCTTCCCGGCGCTGTCGGCCATGCGGGTGAGAAAGAGCTTCCGGGGTGTGGTGATCCTGGCGGGCATCCTGGCGGTGACCTGCTTCTGCGCGGGGCTTACGGCGTCGTACCTGCTGAGCACCCCGGTGGGCGCCACGGTGGTCATCGCGGACCTGGCAGCGTTTCTGATCTGCTGCGTCATCGGGAAAAAATAAAAAACAACATCCGGACCGTCTGGCCCGGATGTTGTTTTTTCAGATGTTCATATACCGGTAATCCTTCCGCAGGATGTTCCGCACCACGGGGGTGCCCATGATGATGTCCGCGGCGATCCACGCCAGCGGGTCCGCAGCACACAGGGCGTAAAACGCCGCCGGGCTGGCCGCCGCGCTGACGGCGCCCCCTGCCACAGCCGCAGGCAGCACCAGGCACACGGCGATCCGGGCCACCAGCTCCGCCGCGCCGGCCCCCAGCACGAATTGGGACCGTCCGATGCCCTGGACACAGTTGCGGGTGATGAATACGCAGCCCAGGAACAGATACATGGAATAATCCACATACAGGAACGTGTTGCCAAACCGGATGGTATCTGCCGTGATCTTGTCCGCCGACAGGAAGATATGCAGATATGTATTGTTCAGCGTCAGCAGCAGTCCGCAGCTCACCGCCGCCACGGCGATGATGGCCATCATCCCCAGAGCCTGCAGCGCGCCCCTGCGGATGCGGTCATGGTTGCCCGCGCCCAGGTTCTGGGCGGTGAAGCTGGTCATGGCCGTGCCCAGGGCATTCATAGGCGTTGCCGTCAGGTTGGACAGCTTGTTGGCCGCGCCGAAGCCCATCTGGGCGGAGGAGGACACCATGACGCCGTCCAGCATGTCGAACTGCACTACCACGCCCTGCATGACGATGATGCCAATGGCCAGCACCGAGAATTGCAGCCCCAGGGGCACGCCCTGCACCACATGGCGGCGGATATCGCCCCGGGTGATCCGCATGTCCTCCCGGTGCAGCCGCAGCTGAGGATACTTGGCAAAGGCATAGATGAAGCACGCCACCGTGCTGATGAGCTGAGCCGCCACCGTGGCAATGGCCGCACCGGCCACGCCCCACCGGAACACCATGATGAACAGCAGGTCCAGCCCCACGTTCAGCACCGTGGAAAACAGCAGAAACAGCAGCGGCGTCAGGGAGTCACCCATGCTGCGCAGAAAGGCGCAGATGAAGTTATAAAACAGCTGGGCCCCGATGCCCGCGAAGATGATGAAGCAGTAGGTATAGGCCGCCCGATACACCTCGGCATTGTCCGGGGTCACATTGATCCAGGCCAGCATGGGGTTCAGCAGAGCCAGGGCCAGGGCCGTCAGCAGCACCGTCAGCGCCGCCGACAGGACGATCTGGGTGGCCAGGGACCGGCGCACCCCGGCCTGGTTCCGGGCGCCCACCTGGCAGGACGTCACCACGCAGAAGCCCGCGCTGACGCCGAAGGCGAACTGCAGAAAGATGAACACCAGCGACGAGGTGTCGTTGACTCCGGCCACCTCCTGGGCCGTCAGCGTCTGGCCCACAATGGCCGCGTCACTGATGGAGTATACCTGCTGCAGCAGATACGACAGGATCACCGGCAGCGAAAAGATCAGGATCGTTTTCCAGCACGTCCCTTTTGTCAGGTCCATGGGCCCGAACAGGGATTTTTTCTGTTTTTCCATAGCATTTACCTCCCATGAAAAGGAACAAATGATTATAGCGCCGCCGCGGCCCCGCCGTCAAGCGGCAGAACCCACAAGAATTTTGTCATTTTCGCTGAAAAAACAGACACTTTTATGGTGTATATCCACAATAAATATTAGACATGCTAATATCAGATATGTGAGATTCGTTCTTTACTTCTGACCATCCATTGGGTATAATAAGAGGCTGTTGGCGGTGGAAACCCGCCAAAAATTCTGTTATAATATAGATGAGGAGACGAAGACATGTCAAATTGCGCGATCGTGGGTATCAACTGGGGCGACGAGGGCAAGGGCCGCATGGTGGACTACCTCACCCAACAATATGACGTGGTGGTGCGCTATCAGGGCGGCGGCAACGCCGGGCACACCGTCATCAACGAAAAGGGCAAGTTCGCCCTGCATCTGCTGCCCTCCGGCATTTTCCGCTCCGGCGTCATGAACATCCTGGGCAACGGCGTGGCCCTGGACTGCGAGAATCTGCTCAAGGAGATCGACACCGTCCGCCAGGGCGGCGTGGACATCACCCCCGAGAACCTGATGGTCAGCCAGCGGGCCAGTCTGCTGCTGCCCTGGCACCGGGAGCTGGACGCTCTGGAGGAGCAGCGTCTGAAGGATAAGAAGTACGGCTCCACCAAGCAGGGCATCGCCCCCTTCTATTCCGACAAGTACCAGAAAAAGACCGTCCTGGCCGGCGAGCTGCTGTACCCCGACCATCTGCGGGCCCATCTCCAGGACCTGCTGGAGTGGAAGAACCTGATCCTCCGGGAGGTCTACGGCGCCAAGGGGTACACCATGGACGAGATGATGGCCTGGGTGGAGCAGTACGGCCAGCGGGTAAAGCCCTATGTGGCCGACACCAGCCGCTATCTCCACCAGGCCCAGGCCGACGGCAAGTCTATCCTGTTCGAGGGCCAGCTGGGCGCTCTGCGGGATCTGGACTACGGCATCTATCCCTACACCACCTCCTCCAACACCATCGCCTCCTATGCCCCGGTAGGCTCCGGCCTGCCCGGCGCATCCATCGACGAGGTGGTGGGCGTGGTGAAGGCCTATTCCTCCTGCGTGGGCGAGGGTCCCTTTGTCTGCGAGTGGTTCGGCGCCGATGCCGAGAAGCTCCGGGACGCCGGTGACGAATACGGCGCCAAGACCGGCCGTCCCCGCCGGGTGGGACCCATCGACCTGGTGGCCACCCGCTACGGCGTCCGGATGCAGAACGCCACCAACATTGCCCTGACCAAGCTGGATATCCTCAGCTACATGGACCGGATCCCCGTCTGCGCCCACTATGAGATCGACGGTCAACAGACCGACGAGTTCCCCTTCCCCGTGCTGCTGGACCAGGCCAAGCCCGTCACCGAGTACGTCCCCGGCTGGAACTGCGACATTTCCGCCGCCCGCACCTGGGAGGAGCTGCCCCAGGCCGCCCGGGACTATGTGGAGTATGTGGAGCGGGCCATCGGCTGCCACATCGGCTATGTGTCCGTGGGCGCGGAGCGCGACAGCCTCATCGTCCGCTGAAAATCACAGAAACGGAGGACTGTTATGTCCCACGACGTTTATGAATCCCCTTTGGCCGGGCGCTACGCCTCGCCGTATATGCTGCACCTGTTCTCCCCGGATATGCGCTTCCAGACCTGGCGGCGGCTGTGGACGGCCCTGGCCCGGGCCCAGCATGACCTGGGCCTGCCGGTAACAGAGGAGCAGGTCCGCCAGCTGGAGCAGCACATCACCGATATTGACTACGACACCGCCCGCCAGCGGGAAAAGGAAGTCCGCCACGATGTCATGGCCCATGTCTATACCTACGGCAAGGCTGCACCTCTGGCGGCGGGCATCATCCACCTGGGGGCCACCAGCTGCTATGTCACCGACAACGCCGACCTGATCCTGTACCGGGACGGGCTGGTGTATCTGCGGGGACAGCTGCTGGCGGTGATGAAGAACCTCTCCGCCTTTGCGGAGAAATACGCCGCCACTCCCACCCTGGGCTATACCCACTATCAGCCCGCCCAGCCTGTCACCGTTGGCAAGCGGGCCGCCCTGTGGCTCCAGGACCTGCTGTCGGACCTGGAGGAGCTGGACTTTGTCCTGGGCAGCCTGCGCTTTCTGGGCTGCCGGGGCACCACCGGCACCGAGGCCAGCTTCATGGACCTGTTTGACGGGGACGAGGCAAAGATCGACGAGATGAACCGCCGCATCGCCGCCGAGTTCGGCTTCGACGCCTGCTTCACCGTCTGCGGCCAGACCTATCCCCGGAAGGTGGACGCCCGGATCCTGAACTGCCTGTCCTCCATGGCCCAGAGCGTCTATCGCATGGCCAACGACATCCGCCTGCTGCAGCACGACCGCCAGCTGGAGGAGCCCTTCGAGGAGCACCAGATCGGCTCCTCCGCCATGGCCTATAAGCGCAACCCCATGCGCTGCGAGCGCATCTGCTCCCTGAGCCGCTATCTCATGGCCGACGCCATGAACGCCCCCATGACCGCCTCCGTCCAGTGGATGGAGCGCACCCTGGACGACTCCGCCAACCGCCGCCTGTCCATGCCCGAGGGCTTTTTGTGCGCCGACGCCATTCTGCGCCTGGCCCAGAACGTTACCAACGGCCTGCGGGTCAACGAAAAGGTGGTGGACAAGACCATCCGGGAGTATATGCCCTTCCTGGCCACGGAGAACCTGATGATGGAGGCCGTCAAGCGCGGCGGCGACCGTCAGCAGCTCCATGAGCGGGTGCGGGTACACTCCATGGCCGCCACCGCCCGGATGAAGGACGGCGAGCCCTGCGACCTGCTGGACCGCCTGGCCGGCGATCCGGCCTTCGGCATGACCCGCCTGGAGCTGGACCGCCTCATGGACCCGGCCCGTTACATTGGCCGCTGCCCCCAGCAGGTCCGCGCTCTGCTGGACCGCATCGCCCCCCTGCTGGAGGACGCCCGGTCCGCCGACGGCGGCGTCAGCCTGTAAAGAGCAAAACAAAGCCAGGGATACCGCCGTATCCCTGGCTTTTGTGCTGGTCCTATAACACAGAGTGCCCCGGCGAAAGCCGGGGCACTCTGTGCTATATCAGTTTCTTCTGTTTCTCTTAATAGGAGCCCAGGTCGGCGGACTTGTCGCCCTGGGGGTCCACACCGAACTGATAGTCGTTGCCGGGCAGGATGGCGTTGAGGATCACGCCCGCCAGGGCGGCGATGGCCAGGCCGGTCAGGGTGACGTCGGCGCCGCCCACGTTGAAGGTGATGCCGCCGGTGGAGCTGAAGCCCAGGCCGCTGACGAAGATCACCGCCGCGATGATGAGGTTCCGGGACTTGGTCAGGTCCACCTTGTTTTCCACCACGTTCCGCACGCCCACCGCGGAGATCATACCGTAGAGGATGAAGCTGACGCCGCCTACGATGGCGGTGGGGATGGAGTTCACCAGGGCGTCGAACTTGGGGGAGAAGGACAGGATGATGGCGTACAGGGCAGCCAGGCGGATGACCCGGGGGTCATAGACCCGGGACAGGGCCAGCACGCCGGTGTTCTCGCCGTAGGTGGTGTTGGCAGGGCCGCCGAACATACCGGCCACCATGGTGGCCAGGCCGTCGCCCAGCAGAGTGCGGTGCAGGCCGGGGTCAGCGATGAAGTTCTTGCCGGTGGTGGAGGAGATGGCGGACATGTCGCCGATGTGCTCCATCATGGCGGCGATGGCGATGGGGGCCATCACCAGGATGGCGGTCAGGTCAAACTTTGCCAGGACGAAGTGCTGCAGGCCCACGAAGTTGGCGCCGCCGACCTCGGTGAAGTCCACCTTTCCGGCGATCAGGGCCACGATGTAGCTGCCTACCACACCCAGCAGGATGGGGATGATCTTGACCATGCCCTTGCCCCAGATGTTGGCCACCACGATGATGGCGATGGCCACCAGAGCCAGCCACCAGCAGGTGGAGGCGTTGGCGATGGCGGAGCCGGACAGGTTCAGGCCGATGAGGATGATGATGGGTCCGGTGACGATGGGGGGGAAGAAGCGCATGACCTTCTGGGGACCCACCAGCTTGAACAGCAGGGCCAGGATCAGATACAGGGCGCCGGCCACCACGATGCCGCCCAGGGCATAGGGCAGCTTTTCCTCGCCGCTCATGCCGGCGAACTTGCCCACATCCAGGCTGGCTACCGCCTCAAAGCCGCCCAGGAAGGCGAAGGAGGAGCCCAGGAAGGCGGGAACCTTCAGCTTGGTGCACAGGTGGAACAGCAGGGTGCCGAGACCGGCAAACAGCAGGGTGGTCTGGATGGACAGGGGCAGACCGTACTTGGTGACCAGGATGGGCACCAGCACGGTGGCGCCGAACATGGCGAACAGGTGCTGCAGGCCCAGCACCAGCATCCGGGGAACACCCAGCTCCCGGGCGTCGTAGATGGCGTCTTGTCCAAGGTTTTTCTTCATGTGACAGTTCCTCTCTTTCTTTTGCGCTGATCTATGTGATGTTTATTGCTGACCGAAGGATGGATAATGGCCAAAAAAAATGACCGGTAAAAATACCGGTCAGAAGGGAAAAACGGAAATAAAAACAGCGGGAGCGGAGATTTTGCTGCGCAGAACGTTGAACTTCATCCCGATCACTCCCCTCAGAATTTTCTTGCCTATTATACGGGAGCGGAGGGCAAATTGCAATGCATTCTTTTCCCAAGAAAACGGCGCATAAGCGCCGCCTTGCTTGTCTATTCTGCATAATAAAGGCCCCGCAGCAGCCGCCCGGCCATGCGGCGGCCCAGCTGCGGCAGATCGAACCCGCCCTGATAGATGCGCCACTCGAACAGGGCTCCCCGGTGCAGCACCACCAGCTCCTCCACCACCTGATCCGGGTCATGGGAGGGGTGGATGCTGCCCTCCTGCTGGCACAGCGTCACTAGCTCCAGCAGCACCCGGAAGTATACCCGCCCGGCGTTTTTCTGCAGCACCCGCTGCTCCGGATACCGCAGCCCGTGGATAAACGCCTTATACAGCACCGGGTCCGACACGCTGATCTCCAGGGACCGGCCCACAAAGTCCAGCAGTTTCTCCCGGGCGGGCCGGGCGGTGTCTGCCAGATAGGCCTCCTCCAGCTCGCTGTATGCATCGTCCACATGGCTGGTCACCTGAATGGCCAGCTCGTCCTTGCTTTTGAAATAGTGATAGATGTTGCCCACGGAGCATCCGGCGGTCTGGGCGATCTCCTCTACGGAGACGTTTTCAAAGCCCTCCCGGTCAAACAGGTCCAGGGCGGCGCTCTGGATGCGGCTGCGCATCTCCAGGGCCTGGCGTTTTCTTGCGGTCATTCTCTCGGACATAGTCGTTCCTCTTGCAAATCCTGTGATACATCTATATTATCGCTTTGAACAGGCAAAGTCAAGCCCCCGGGGCCACCGGGCGGTAAGCGCGGCGGCCCCGGGAAAAGGAGCTTTGCCTTTGCTTGGCGGACTATTCCATCTCCGCCAGGGCGGCGTTATACAGGTCGTTGCGGGGCAGACCGGTGTCCTCCGCCACCTGGCGGACGGCGTCCTTCATCCGGACCCCCTCCTGCCGCAGGCGCAGCACCTGCCGCACCCCCTGGTCCAGAGTCACCGCCGGGGCGGCGGCTTTTTCGGCTCCGGCCACCACCAGGACGTATTCCCCTCTTGGCTCCTTCTCCTGATACAGCTCCACCGCCTGGGCCAGGGTGGTGCGCACCGTCTCCTCGTGGAGCTTGGTCAGCTCCCGGCACAGGGCCACGGGCCGGTCCCCCAGCACCTCCAGCATATCCGCCAGGGTGGGCCGCAGCTTGTGGGGAGCCTCGTGGAACACCATGGTCCGCTCCTCATGGGACAGCTCCTCCAGCCGGGTGCGGCGCTCCTTTTTGTTGGCGGACAAAAATCCCTCGAAGCAGAACCGCCCCGTGGGCAGGCCCGACACCGCCAGGGCGCACACGGCGGCGCAGCAGCCGGGAATGGCCTGCACGGTGATGCCCTGCTGCCCGCACAGGCGCACCAGGTCCTCTCCGGGGTCGCTGATGGCCGGGGTGCCGGCGTCCGTCACCAGGGCGCAGCTCTCCCCGCCCAGCAGGCGCTGGACAATGGCGGGTCCTGCGGCGGCCCGGTTGTGCTCATGATAGCTGACCAGGGGCTTCCGGATGTCAAAATGGTTCAGCAGCCGCAGGGACACCCGGGTGTCCTCGGCGGCGATAAAATCGGCCTGGGCCAAAGTCTCCACCGCCCTGGGGGACAGGTCCCCCAGGTTGCCGATGGGCGTGGCCACCAGATATAGGATTCCGGCCATGCTTCATTCCTCCTTGTCTCGAAAATACGCCCGGCGGACGTCCTCGGTTTCGCCGCCGTCGGGACCCCGCAGCAGCAGCGGCGGCTCCACGGTGAGGCCCACGCCGCCGCCCAGCCGGGCCTCCAGCAGAAACAGCGACGGCCGGGCCGCCGCCGTGTGGTGCACGAAGCGCAGGCGCTTGGGCTCCAGCCGCACCCGCCGCAGCTCCTCCAGCACGTCCGCCAGACGGTCCGGCCGGTGCACCAGGCAGAAACTGCCGCCCCAGGTCAGGGCCCGGGCCGCTGCGGCGCACAGCTGGGAAAGGGTGCAGTCCGTCTCCGCCCGGGCGGTGCGGCGGGCGGCATCGGGGGCCACGGCCCCGGCGTCCGGCGGGAAATACGGCGGATTGGCCACCGCCAGCCGGAAGCGCCCCGGGGGCAGCAGTCCCTGCCGCAGGTCCCCCTCCAGGCAATGCATCCGGCCCTGAAGGCCGTTTTCCTCCGCCGTCCGCCGGAACAGGGCGCAGGCCTGCGGCTGAAGTTCCACCCCAGTGACCGTCAGCTCCGGCTCCCGGGCCAGCAGCAGCAGACTCAGAAGCCCCGTTCCGGCCCCTAGCTCGCACACGGCCATGCCCCGCCGCAGCCGGGGGAAGGACCCCAGCAGGAACGTGTCCGTGGAGGGGCGGAACAGCCCGTCGTCGTATAGAAATGTGTACCCTCCCGGCCAGAGCCGGTCCCGGTGCTCCATGGCGTCGCCCTCCCCGGTGTTTTCCCCTATTGTAATATACTTTTTCACAGGACGCAAGGCCATCCCCGGCCCCGGGACTGTAAACCGTGTAGGACTACAATACATCTTGGATAATTGAATAAAAAGGGTATGAGGAATAGGGCCTCATGTGTTAAAGTTAAGCTACCACACAAAACTTTCCGAAAGGAGACCATATTCCTCATGAGCAAGAGTATAACACAAGACATGGCCTACAG
>OGLN01000404.1_pt1 | contig 35448 bp, 28 predicted proteins | sample 1572641 | NCBI WGS metagenome assembly OGLN01 (sample SAMEA2581903, study PRJEB24529) | metagenome | biome: Human gut stool | place: China | collected 2011
AATCAGTCGAAAACGGCGAAGTTGCTGCAGCAGCGGGCCGAGGCGCTAGTAAGCCGTACGGATCCGGGCTGCTACAACCAGGCCATGATGGATTTGGGAGCGATGCTCTGCACCCGGACTACGCCCAAGTGCGAGCAGTGTCCCGTCGGGGAGTTTTGCAAAGCATCCAGACAGGGCAATCCATTGGACTACCCTGTGAAGGCTCCGGCCAAGCCCAGGAGGACGGCGCTTGTCCACGCTTTGCTGTGCGTCGAGATCAAGGAGGAAGAGCCCTGGGTGTGGCTCGTGCTCCGCGATGAGGTCCAAAAGGGAATGGGGCACTGGAAGGGCTTGTGGACACTGCCGGAAACAGCTCATCCTCGGGGCGTCGAAGTGGCGCGCATCGAACACGTGATGTCGCACGTGACGCTTACCTTGGCGGTGCACAGAGCCGAGGTAAGCGAGCTGCCGCCGAAGGCTTTTGCCGTGCCGGCAAGTCGTCTTACGGACGGCCCGCTGCCCGCACCGATTAAAAAACTTCTTTCAACGCTGCTTTTTGACGCTCAGCTCTTCTGACGCGCCTGCGCTGCCTCGTAACGGGCGATTGCCTCAGGCATCTTGGTCGAGAGATTGCGGTGGCGAACGACCGTGAGCACTTTGTCTTTAAAGAGACGTCCGAGCGTGTTGGCAACGTAGACACTGCGGTGCTGCCCGCCTGTGCAGCCGATGGCAATCGTCAAATAATGGCGGTTTTGCGCTTCATACGACGGAAGCCATTTGGCAAGGAACTGCTCGATGTCGGCGATCATTTCCCGCACGTTTTCAAACTGAGCCAGATAGTCGGCGACCGGCGCATCAAGCCCGGTGAGCGGTCGCAGCTGCGGATCGTAATAGGGGTTGGGAAGGTTGCGGACGTCAAAGACGAGGTCGGCGGCCACCGGGATGCCGTTTTTGAACGCAAAGCTTTCAAAGGCTAGCGTCATCATCGACTGCTCGGCTTGCGCAAACGTGCGCACCCAGTCGCGCAGCGTGTTGGGAAGCAGCCCCGTGGTGTCGATGACGTGAGCGTATTGTGTGGCCGGAGCCAGCAGTTCGCGCTCCAGGCTGATGGCGTCGTTGAGCGTACGGTCGGCCGAACCGTCTTCCTGCGGTCCGGTGAGCGGGTGCCGGCGGCGGGTTTCAGAAAAGCGTCGCACCAGTTCAGGTGTTGAGGCGGTCAAAAACAGCACACGTACGTCGCAACCTGCGCCGGCTAGCTGCTGCATGGCGCTTCTGGCCGTTTCAAGATTGACCTGACTGCGAGCGTCGATGGAAACGGCAAGTTTCTTGAGTCCGTGCTGTGCCAGATGCGCGACGACGCTTTGCAGAAAGTCGGCCGGCAGGTTGTCCAGACAGTAATAGCCGCTGTCTTCAAGCTGGCGGATGGCAATGGACTTGCCGGAACCGGAAAGCCCCGTGACGATGATGAGCTGAGCGGAAAGACTGTTGGAGTCGGACATGACGTTGCCCTTTTTCAAAACAAACAACCGAACGGTATTGTCTCACGGACTACGCGTTCGGTCAGGGTTTGCGAAAGAAAAATTCAATCGGGACAGAGGCTTATGCGGAAGCGCTGTTTTGCAGATCCTGCGTTTCCTCTTCGGAGTCGGCCGGCCATTCCTGCGGCACGAAGTCGCTTATGGTCTGGCAGATGGCCACGGGTTCGGTTTCGTTCAGAAGCTTGTCCTTAATGTCGCGGTCTTTCAAAAGTGCGGCGACAGTGGACAGTACCGGCAGGTAGTGCTCCTCATCATTGGCAGGAATCAGGATGCCGAAAAAAAGTCGTGCGCGGCGATTGTCGGGCGTGTCGAACACCACCGGGGTTTTGGTTCTCAGGATGGCAACGACGATCTTGTCGAGACCCTGAATGCGGCCGTGCGGAATCGCGACGCCGCCCCCGAGAGCCGTGCAGCCGAGGCGCTCGCGGGCGTTGAGGGCGTCAAAGGCTTCCCGGTGGGGAATGCCGGCATTCTTTTCAAACAAATGCGCGAGTTCCTCGAACGCGCGTTTGCGGCTGGGGGCATCCACATTGAGCGCAATGCCGTCGATCGTCAGAAGCGAAGCTACGGGATTCATACAAAAAAGAGCCAACAGAAAAACGATGAGCGGGATTTATGTTCGGCTCGAATTAAAACACTCCGCGCATTGTACCGCCTTGCCCGAAAGAGGCTCGGGCTGTTGCTTTAAGAACCGGCACATGTACCGTCAGCTTGAGCGCTTGCGAAGGCTTTTTGGCGGAATCTGCTCGATTTCTCTGTACTTGGCAACCGTACGACGAGCCAGGTGAATGCCGTGGGAAGCGAGGATTTCCGCGATGGCGGCGTCCGACAGTGGCTTTGCGGGATTTTCTTTGGCCACGGCTTCCACGATAAGCTGTCGGGCGGCTGCGGCGCTTGCCGTTTGACCGTCGTCGCCTGCAAGAGCGCTTGAGAAGAAATACTTGAGCTCAAACGTCCCCGAGGGGCTTTGCAGATATTTGCCTGCTGCGGCGCGACTGACGGTGGATTCCGACAGTCCGAGTCGGGCGGCGATGTCCTTAAGTCCCATGGGCTTGAGCGCTTTGGGGCCTTCGGTGAAAAAGGCTTCCTGCATGTCGGCAATCGTCTGAGCCACGGCTGTGATGGTCGAGTAGCGCATCTCAAGCGCACGCACAAAACCTCGGGCGTCGCGCGCGCGAGCTTTCCAGTCGGCGAGGTCTTTACCCTGAAGCTTGGCTTGAGTCAGAAGGTTGTACGTTTCATCGTCAAAACGCAGTCGGGCGACCACGTCCGGATTGAGCACGGCCTTCCAGCCGTCCTTGGTCTTGACGAGCAACACTTCGGCAATGACGCAGCCCGTTTCGTGCGTATCGGCGAAGGCAGACGCCGGATGGGGATTAAGCGACAAGATGAGCGCGTGCGCCTGCTCGATTTTTTCCACGGTAACGCCCAGCGCTCTGGCCGCAGCTTTGTGGTCGCGCTTGGCCAGCGCCTCGGGCATGCGTGTAAGAAGCGCCGAGGCGATCGTACGCTCTTCCTCGGAAACTTCCAGTCGGGAGAGCTGAATCAAAAGAGACTGTGTCGGCCCGTCGGCCGCAATCCCTGCGGGGTCGAGACCTTGTACCAGGCGAAGAGCTTCTTGCCAGGCGTAGAGATCTTCGGTCACACCGATGACCTGAGCGCCGTCGCGTGCGAGTTCTTCAAGACAGTCGGACAGGAAGCCTTCGTCGTCGAGGTTGCCGATGATCCATGCGCAGCGCATTCTCAGATCTTCGGCAAGACGAAGACAGCCGAGCTGATGCAGGAGATAGTCGCCTAGTGTTTCCTGTGAGCCGATGGCGCCGTAGGGATCGAAATCTTCGGTTTCGGGAGCCGTGCCTCGCCAGGTGAGGTAATTGGGTTCACGAAAGTCGTGTGCGACGCCCGCTTCGGGCGCCTGCTGCGCAGGGAGTTCCTCGCTTTTGATCGGTGTTTCGGCGGCCGAAGACTCTTCGTCGAGCTTCAGAAGGGGATTGGATAGTAGCTGGACTTCGAGCTCGCGTTGCAGTTCGGGCCCTGAGAGCTGCAGCAACTCCACGGACTGCCGCAGCTGCTGCGAGAGCACGGTCTTTTGCGTGATGGTTTGCGACAGAGCGGCTCTCGGCATAGCGGACATCCGAAGAAAAGGTTACATGCGGAAGTTTTCGCCCAGATAAATCTTTCGGACGGACTCGTTGGAGATGATTTCCTCGGGCGAGCCCTGAGCGAGCACTTCGCCTTCGTTGATGATGTAGGCGTGGTCGCAAATGCCCAGCGTTTCTCGTACGTTGTGGTCGGTGATCAGGACACCGATGCCGCGGTCCTTGAGGAAGCGAACGATGCGCTGAATTTCAATCACGGCGATTGGGTCGACACCTGCAAACGGTTCGTCGAGCAGAATGAAGCGTGGATCAGCTGCCAATGCACGTGCGATTTCCGTGCGGCGACGTTCGCCGCCCGAAAGCGAGAGGGCAGTGTTGGTGCGGATGTGCTGAATCTGCAGCTCGTCGAGAAGATTGTTGAGGCGCTTTTCGATTTCGGTGCGCGACAGCCGGGCGCCTGTCTTATCGTACTGCAGCTCCAGAATGGCGCGGATGTTATCCTCGACTGTTAGCTTGCGAAAGACGCTTGCTTCTTGCGGCAGGTAGGACACGCCCAGGCGGGCTCGCTTGAAAATAGGCAGATGCGTGATCGGATTGTCGTTTAAGAGGATGTCGCCGCCGTTGGGCGGCACAAGGCCCACGATCATGTAGAAGGTCGTGGTTTTGCCGGCGCCGTTGGGCCCGAGAAGCCCTACTACCTCACCGCTTTTGACGCTTACAGACACGTCGCGCACCACTTTGCGCGCACCGTAGCGTTTCATGAGGTTCTTGGCCGTGAGCGTGTCAATCTGCTTGTCAGACAAAACGGATCTCTCTAGGTTTGTTGTTCGGTTAACTTACTGGCCCAGGCGAGTCGTACCCTGCATGGGAGCCGTGGCGCCGGTGCTCGGGGCGGGTGCAGCTTGATTGCCCTGCTTGCGAGGTGCCAGAACGGTGCTCACGCGGTTACGCTTGCCTTCGACGACAGCGCCTTCCACGCGCGAGCGAGCGGTGCGCAGGTTGTAGACGATTTTTTCACCTGCGCTTGAATCCTTCACAAGGCCGTTTTCGCTGCGGGCGAGCTTGGCCAGTTCCGTGAGCGTGATCACATCCTTTTGTTCTTCGTAAACGGCCGTTAGGCTGCTTGCGTGTACCCATTCTTCAACGCCGGGCGTTTTGGGATCACGTCGCTCCTTCATGCGCACGGGGTTACCCGTGACGGTGATGGTGCGATAGCCTTCAGGCGAAATTGTCACCGTGAGCTTGTCGCCGAGAATTTCGAGCGTGCCCTGATGCACCTCGACGCGGCCCGTGTAAATCGCGACCTGCTGGACTTCATCGCCCTGGAAATTGTCGGCGTTGATTTCAATGGGCTTGCTGCGGTCGGCCGTTTCGGCGTTGGCGGAGCCAAAGGCCGTCAGCAGAAAGAGGGCGCAGGCAAGCGGCAGTGCAGTCGTTTTCAAACGCATCTCGAATTATTCCTTCTCGTTACGCGGGCTAAAGCTTGATTTTACGTTGCTGTGAATGTTCACAGTGCGCTCGACGTTGTCAAACGTCATGCCGATGCCGGTTGTGACGTCGGCTCCGTTGACGAGTTTGACGGGAGCGCCGGTTTCAAAAATTTCGGTGTCCGGAAACACGGTGAGCTGTTCTGTTTCAAAGCGCATGGGAGCATTTTCACGGTCGCCCGCGCGCGTGACGACGACGTTGCCCGTAAAGTGCACCGTTTCGCCTGCGTCCGAACTGATGCCGGTATCGGCGCTCGCCTTCACCTGCGGTTCGTCGACCGAAAGCGTTACCAGACGCGGCCGCAGACTCGTCATGCGGCCATCTTCGTAGTGCTCGGCATAGTCGGCGAAGATGCGGCGTTCGGCCGTTCCGTCAGCTTTAAATTGCGTAAGCGCGATGTTGGTGCTCGTGAAATCGGGCGACTCGCGGATGATTTCCGCGCGCAGCGCTTCCGTCTCGGTGTGAATCGAGTAGTAGTAGCTCATGGCGGCGACGACGGCTAAAACGCCGATGCCCAGGCCCGCCGTGATGCGGTCGCGCAGATAGACCTTCACGAAAGGTCTCCTTCAACGTAGTTTTTCTGAATCAGATTGTCCCACTTTCCCTGCGAGCGAAGAATGAATTCGGCCAGGCTACGCACGGCGCCGTTGCCGCCTATCTTTGGGCTCACCCAGTGAGCCAACGGCATGACGTCTTCGGAGGCGTCTGCCGGCACCGCGGCTAATCCCGCGCGTTGCAGGATGGGAATGTCGGGTACGTCATCGCCCATGTAGGCCGTCTGTTCGGCGGACACGCCGTGCTCTGCGAGAATCTCTTCCCATGCGTTCGTCTTGAAGCGCTTGCCTTGTTTTACGCAAGTGATGCCGAGTTCCTTAGCGCGGGCGGCAGTTTGTGCGGAAATGCGGCCGGTGAGAATGGCCACCGGAATACCCGCGGCCTGCAGCATCTTGATGCCCAGACCGTCGCGAGTATGGAAACGCTTGACAAGTTCTCCGTTTTCTCCCGTCCAAATCGAGCCGTCGGTGAGAACACCGTCGACGTCCAGAACCACCAGATGCACGGACGTGGCGCGGGTAAACAAATCGGTCATCAAATCACCTTGGAGGTCATGAGATCGTGGATGTGCAGGGCGCCCACCAGATGACGTTCGCCGTCAATCACCAGAAGCTGGTTGATCATTCGTTCGTCGATGATCTTGGCGGCCGATGCAGCCATCGCTTCGGGTTCGATTGTTGCCGGCGTGCGGGTCATTACTTCATCAATCTTGACGCCGCGGATGTCGCCGCGCTGCTCGATGAGTCGACGCAGATCGCCTTCGGTGAAGATGCCGAGCACCTTCTTGTCGCCGTCAACGACGACAGTCATACCGATGTGTTTCTTGGTGATTTCGCGCGTGGCTTCCAGAACCGTGGTGCCGGAAAGCACGACCGGAACTTCTTCGCCCGTGCGCATGACATCCTTGACATGGGTGAGAAGCTTGCGGCCGAGTGCGCCGCCCGGATGCGAGCGAGCGAAGTCTTCCTTTGTAAAGCCCTTGGCGTGCATACAAGCAACAGCCAGTGCATCGCCCATTGCCAGCGTGGCCGTGGTCGACGACGTGGGCGCGAGGTTGAGAGGGCAGGCTTCAAAGGGCACGTGCACATTGAGGTTGACATCGGCGTGACGTGCAAGCGAACTTTCAGGATTTCCCGTAATCGAAATGAACTTGGCGCCTTCGCGTTTGATAATCGGGACGATCGTGAGCAGCTCGTTGGAAGAGTTCTTGGAAAATCTGATGCTTCTGCTATTACAGGACATTGTAAATAATAAGCACAAGTCCTTTTTATTGGACACATTATTTTGCATAATGACAATAAGAAAATATAGAAATATAGAACTGAAAGAAGGGATTTTTATGGCGGTTACCAATAATATCAGAGAAATCCGAGAACAGCGTGGCATTTACCAAGATGACCTTGCCGCTGCTATCGGATACAGCACTAAAACTGTCGGCAGGATAGAGCGTTGGGACAGCACCCCATCTGCCGAATTTATGCTGCGAATATCAAAGTACTTTAATACGCTAGTGGAAGATGTATTCCATGTGGAAGATTGAGCTGGGCACATGGCACCCAGCTCTTTTACTATCTACTTTCAACATTAGCTGTAAGAGGAAATTTTCTCTAGTGCCATTTTTTTATAATATATTTTCAGGCTTATACATGCGTCCTGTCCAACCCATTCCACTTGCCCAGTCTCTTATTTCATCTCTTTCTTCCTGATTTCCCAGTCTGCTTGTCATTAAGAAATCAATATACCCGTGTACTCCACCGACATCATCCATAACAGGGAGGCCGTCTGCAAATATGCATATTGGTTTTCCTTTTATCTCCACTGTTTGAATAATCTTTGATAACAGTTCATCTTGGAGATGATCACTCATATCATACGCTCTGGCTTCCTCTATAAGACTTTCCTCATTGGAAACTACTACAAAGCCGTCTACATTTCCCTCAAATGCTGTGTCTAAACGATTCTTTGTATAATATTTTTCCTCCATGACAATATCAACTTCCCATCCATCTCCATAATCATAATTATATTTTAGAGATTTTGTAATTGGTGTTACTTCGATTTCCTCGTTCACCTTTGCTAGTCTTTTTGCAACAAACTGTACTGCTGCTCTAATATCATCTGGAACTTTTTCATCTTTAGCAGCCAAGACCTCAGTTACCTTCAATCGCTCCAGAAGTTCGTCCATTCTGCTCTCAAATCCCAGTCCAACCTGTTCAATCGTTGCATCTGTCACAGGAATCATTTTATCTTTCTGCTTAGAAACATCAATTCCATTCTTTTTCATTTCCATCCATTCATCAAAAGATGGAGTAACTCTAATTACCGGATTTTCTGTAATTAAACTTTTTGCTGTAGCATTTGCAAATGCATAATGTTCCCACTTACCACCGTAGGAATAAGGTGCTGTATATTTCTTGCGAAACCATGTCTTGATACTGACTCCTTGCTTATAATCATCATCCCAATAGATATCTTCAAAATCATCGCACGGAAAGCGAAAATACACACCACACAAATCTATCCAATCCGTTAGTTTCCCATCATATAGAGTTCTTCCACATTCATCCTGTCTATTCTTTCCACCAGTCATCTTCTGAAAAACTTCTTCTGGCAAAAGATACTGATGTAGATGACTGTTTTGCCATCCAAAAGCACGCTGAATCACATAATGCAGTGCATGTAATGTAATATCAGCCGGGACAAGTATCTCCCTAATAATACCTTGCTTTACTTTTCCATATCTATTAAGAACAACTCTGTCTTTAACATCTGTTTCCTCCAGATTCAGGGAAAGACGTAATTTTAATACAGAATACTTCTGTTCTGACATTTCTTCACTCTCCTTTTTCTTTATTCTTTCTCCATCTGATTTCTTTTGCACCCGTAAAAGTTCATGCTCTGTCATAACCCTTATTGTCCCAGCAGACTCATCATGCTGTTTACTCTGTCTGACTATTTCATCGAATTTATTGGAAACTTGACTGTCCGCTGCTATATACATACGTCTTCGATAATCTTCACTTTTTTTTGAATTATATGACCGACTTTCTCCATAACCAGTTTCCGTTCGTGTATATGGCAGATATGCTTGGACTGTTTTCTCTGATATCACTAACTGCTTTGCAATCTCTGATGTAGTCATCCCTTTCCGAAATAGTTCTCCAACTTGTTCAGATGTATGACTACTCCATAACCCCTCAGTTATCAGTATCCTCTGAGCTCTTACAAGTGAAGTCCCCACATTTTGTGCGGTTTTCTTTACAGAATTGGTAATCCTATAGTCTGCAATTACTTTTTGATATAAGTTTTCATCTTGAACCATATGAGCACCTCCATATCTTAGATATAGTATATATGCGGTTCTTTTTAGTGTCAACCTAGTATTTATGTTTTAAATTTGGGGCATATACTACTAAATAAAGTATATGCCCATTCGCTCACATTACCAAATCAATATCCATTACATCATTTGCAATAATTATTTTGTGCCTTCTCAATAGTAACATCGGTTAAATCTCAGTTAGAGTCTCGGTTAAAAACAATTTTCAACCGAGATCAAACCAAGAGGTCATCCTAATTTCTTTTTAATTTAGGTTTTTCTTGGTTAATCTTGGTTAAATTACATCCAAACCAAACCGAGCTTAACCGAGTTCTACTTTAATACCCAGTTTGATTTCTGTTGATTGTCGCTGTCTTTTTCGATAAGATTTTTGTTTTTCATTGATGTAAGCAAATTATGAATCTTATTCTTCTTCTGAACCTCTGACAACGAGTCTGGCAACTTGTCCCATAATAATCTATCAATTTCTTTTCTGTTTGCCTTTGTATATTGTTTTAGATACTCAATAATCAATGTCTTATAATACTGATCATCTAATCCTTTGTTTTTAATATAACCTGCTTGATCCTCTATGCTTTTTGCAGCTGATGCAGACAAATATAAGCTTCCAAGTCTGCCCTCTACAAGCTTTAATGCTCGTAACCTATCAGCATCTTTCTTCTCAATCTGAATACCTTTTTGCACTTTATCAAGTAAAAATGCATCTTGCAAATTCAGTTCTGGATGATCATATAAAATATGCATATAATTATCATCCAAAGTCTTGCCATAAACTGTTACGTCCACTTGAACACCAGATGAAAAATCATAGTCTGGCATCGGAAAATACTTCGCCTTCTGAATATTGTAAGCTCGTCTAATTCCGAGTGTAGCAGTATCAATCATATGAAAAGCTACCATTGCTTCTGCCAGCAACTGATTACGATAAAACGGTGGATTGTAGCTAACTTCCAAAACATTCTCTATTCTCTGTGGAATAAAATCTCCCGGATTAGTAATCTTAATTTTGTCATCAAATTCGTTTACATAAATTCTACCGCCTAATTGATAATTTGAATGAGCAATACTATTATTTAAAAGCTCTCTCATCAACCAACTATCATACTGTTCTGTTTCCATAGGAAATAACGTCATTTGATTTGGCATATACCGATATGTCAGATTTCTTACCTTTGCAAATACCTTATCAACAACATTGATAAACGGAATCTTAAAAATAGCATAATCCTTGTCTGTTCCATCTACACCATAGAGACGCCACATAATACTTGGAGCGGCTGTGAATAAATAGTCAAAATCAGAATTTCCCAACAAAAGCATTGCAGCATTTGTAACCTTGCCACCTATTAACAGCTTCATCTTCGTCAAAAACTGTTCATCTGACATACCATCAACTTCTTTAGAAATTGGTTCTTGTGCCATCTTCTCCTTGTACTTTTCACGAGCTAACTGAATCGCACCTTGGTCCAGATTGTCGATAGTTGCACCTTCTATAATCTGTTTAGACCAGTCTTTTCTTTCTTGTGATCTGATTGCATCAATCTTGTATTGCTTTAGAGGTACAAGACTTTCTCCAGATCTTTCATAGTAATTGGTCTTCCAATCTGTTGGGATACCTGTTGCTGCAGCGGGTATCTTAAACATCAACACACGCAGTTCTTTTCCATTTACAACTGGCAACAACTCAATAATATCGTAGAATGTCATACCATTAGTTGTGTCTCTTGCAATTTCATATTTGAATTTTTCAAGAAGACTTTTGTCACCTTCCTTATAAGCAGTTCCTACAACATGTTTAACCTTATCCTTTTCACTTACGCCAAATACAAGCCAGCCATACTGCTGATTTCTAAGATTCGCTTCATTGCTAATTGCCGAAAAGTAACGTCCAATTTTATCTGTATCATAGCCACCTTTTGCCTCTTTGAATTCTACAATTTCATGCTCCCAGCGCTCCATTAAATCCTCTAATATCTCATAGTATTCGACATTATTATCATTTTTATCATAGTCAAAAAATTTCACCTGCTCACCTTCCTTTAAATTTATATTGTCAGCCTGCATATTGCTCATCAACTTCCAATCAACACCACCTAATATAATCTAATGTATATTTTTCGGAATGTACTCTACTTTTGTAAACATTACCTAATCCAAGCTCATTAGAAATCTCATTCAGTCTAACAATATCATTTTTAGAACAATTTATACCGGCAACAATTCGACTTGTTCTAAGTCCTAAGTTGCTTACTGGTATATTCATTCCTATATCGTTATCTAAAGGATAAACTATACGATATTCCTTTTCATGTTTCCACGACTTTGCTTTGATAAATAAGTTCTGTAAAAATAAGGTTGAATAGAACTCTGCTTGTTCTCCTTGCCCTAAAATAATGGCTTTCTTGATAGCATCTCTACATTGAAATATTAATGACGCTACTTTGATTCTTTCTGGCTCATATAATACTTCATGTATGCAATCCTTTTTGATTACTTCGTATTCGACACAAAATCCCCTATGATTATTCGTATAATAAGCCCACATTGGTAAATAATCAATACTATTAGCCGACAGACATGTTATACCATAATCACTAAAATCGAATAATTGCTGATAATAATCTATGATATCATTGCTATATCCTGCATTAAGTAGCTTATTTCTATCAAGCATCATCCCCTTATATTCGTATGGATCATTCAAATAATCTTTTTGTGCAAACCATATCTCATTTCTTCCTAATGAAAGAAATTTCTTATGATCAGATTCTGAGCCATCAAGCCATATAAATTTTACTAATCTATCTGGAATAGTAGAAAACCTAACAGCTTTAGCCTTACACATTTTACCTTCAAAAAGAAGCTGTAAATACTCATCTATTTTCAATATTCAACCTCCAAACCGAAAAATTTAAAAGTTATCTGTTACTCATATATCTTATCCACCTCAGCCTCATATACCGCCTCAGTATGTACATCAAACAGCACCCATTCCACCAAGTCAAAATTGTCTGGATTATCCTGCAGAAATCTATTAACTGTATGAACTGCAACTTTCGCTGCCAGCTCTACCGGAAAACTGTACACACCGGTTGATATAGATGGAAATGCTATTTTTCTGATTCCATTCTCCATTGCAAGCTTCATAGAATTGAAATAACAACTTGCCAGAAGTTCCTCTTCCTTATCTCTGCCACCATACCATATCGGTCCAACTGTATGTATTACATAATCACAAGGCAGATTATATGCTTTTGTAATCTTTGCTTCGCCAGTTTCACATCCATGAAGCGTCCTGCACTCCGCTAATAGCTCCGGTCCTGCAGCACGATGAATAGCTCCATCTACACCTCCACCACCAAGCAGAGAATTATTTGCGGCATTAACAATTGCCTGCACATCTGTTATCTTTGTTATGTCGCCTCTTATAGTTTTTATTATGTACATCTTATTGCTCCCCTTCTAAATCCTGCCAGGGTTCCAGTCCCACTTCTTCCCATGTTACTCCATATGGTGCTCCACCAGAAGTATATCCTGCAATATAGAAAAATGTATCGTCCTGACTTGTATTATTTTCTACTGCATGGTTCTTCATAACCTGCTTCTCGCTTATCTACAATGCTGCAAAATTCTTCATACTCTGTTTTAGGAGCAAGTGCCTGTACTGTTGCATATAGTTTTCTGCAAATACTGCTCTTTTCGGAAACATTTGGCATTCTATGATTTTCAAGATAAAACCTTATATACATGCTATAAGTTTTATCAGCAATAGCACTTTTCTGTTTTTGCTTTAAATCTTTATAGCTTCTATCTGTTCTTCCCATAGAAGTATTCCTCACACGATTTCATATAATTTACAGCACCTTCATGCAGCTAATCATTTTATATACTCTCCTATCGTAGCAGCTTTCTAATCTGCTTATCAGTTGCTATCGGATATGCCTCATGCATGTATTCCACAAGACGATTCCACGATTCTGCCGGTTCTTCCTTGTAACAGCTTGTCACATAATCATATCCATATATATGCTCTACAGATGAATAAACCGCCACATCCCATCCATACTCGATACCCTTTTTATTTTTACGCTTTCTAAAATCACAGTTGCAAAGGTATGTCTGCATACAAAGATTAGTAATTGCTCCATCAAAACCTTTTTCTCCATCTTTTCCGAACCCAGCTTTTATTTTGAGTTCGTTAGAAAGCATTTCTGCATCAGCTTTTTCTTCCATAAAGTTATCCATGATTTTCTTGTGCTTATGAGGTGCTTTTCCATCTTCATACAAAGCATCAAAATCATAACCATCCCTACGATAATTAGCAAATACAGGAAGCCATTTCTTTGAAATAAATCCGGCTTTCTTGTCAAAAAATTTGCTATATACTATATCTTTGCCTCTTGCAATTACAGTTCTCCAAAGCCATGGATCTTTGTCAACATCATCACACCACCAATATTCAGGTACTGTTCGCTCTTCCAACGAAAACCCTGGTATGTCATTCTTAAATAAAGGCAAGAAACCTATTCTGTTGATATATTCTGTTGCTTCTTCCACAGTATGTATGCATTCCGGATCATCCCAATCCACACCATACATAACCCATGTGCCAGATTCGTTTCCCATCTGATACTCCTGTTCTATATCACAATACCATTACAATGGTCAATCTCATGCTGAATAATCTGTGCTGTCCAACCGGAATATTTCCCATGCTGTTTCTTAAAGTTCTGGTCTAGGTAATCCACCTCAATCTCTTGATATCTGGTGCATGGACGGACCCCTTCCAACGACAGACATCCTTCCTCCGTCTGATATTCCCCATGTTTCTTCGTTATTACCGTATTTATCATTGGAAATTGAAATGGACCTGCAGCCACCACAATAATATTCTTCTTAACACCTATCATGTTTGCCGCCATGCCTACACAATGATCAAGATTAGCACGCAATGTATCGAGTAAATCCGTTACCACCTGCTTATCTGCCTCTGTTGCATCCACAGATTTCTGTGCAAGAAACAATGGATCTTTTACTATTTTCTTTATCATTAGTTCCATCCTTTCCAGATATCCGGCTGATAACCAAGTGTGGACTGCTTTCCATTCCTTACTACTGGAGTTTTGATTATCTGTGGATTCTCAAGCACTTTTTCCAGCTTGTCCTCATCAGCAGTATATTTAATGAGTGCAAGCAAATCTTTATCTTTGCCATCCCAGTTAATCATATTCTCCAGACCACCATTCACTTGTGCAACAGAGTTAAATTCACCTTTACTCATGCCTTTTTCTTTCATGTCAATGAACTGATACTTAATACCACGTTCCTTGAAGAAACGCTCAGCCTTCTTTGTGTCATTACATTTCTTAGTCCCAAATATCTGTATATTCATAATCAGTATTCCTTTGCTATCTCTTCATCTATTCCATACATAGCCTTAAAATGTTCGAGGTCTGCCAGACTTTTTATCAGCATTTCCTCTTCTATCTTACCTGTATGTATATCCTTAAAGCCTGCAACCTGCTCGCCATTACAAATGCTTGCTTTGATTACCGGCTTCTTGTTTTCCTTATCATAAGACTGTACTACACATTTCTTCTTAAACAGCCCCATTTTGCTCACCTTCCTTCGCCTGTGCCATCAGCACAAGCTTCTCAAATGACTGTGCAAAACGCTCATCATCTTCATTTGTCCGCTTCCTTGGTCCCTTAATATGATTCTTAGCCGAACCTCGTCTTGCTTTCTTATTAAGGTGTCTTTCCATAAGCATCCGGTCAATATTTTCATCTGTGTACCACTTGCCGGATTGATGAATTGCATATGCACCCTTGCCAAGTGCCATTGCAGCAACACCATAATCCTGCGACACCACAATATCTCCCTTATGGCAGATACTGATCAGCTTATAATCTACCGCATCAGCCCCAGCTCCAACCACAATTACTTTACTGTAATCTGAATATAATACATGGTTTGTGTCACATAGCAATGTGGCTGGGATATTATATTTTTCAGCAATCGCCTCTACAATGTCCACTACTGGACATGCATCGGCATCAACAAATATCTGCATATTATCAAATCCTCAATTTGTGCAGATGGTCTGCACAAATTACTTTATTCTATCTGTCGTTGTTAAAAAGTTTCGCTACGATAGTAATTATTTATCGGAGTCCGTACTTCTATAAGATTTCCGCTTGGATCATAAAATCTCACAAGTTTCTGTCCTCCTTCAAGTTCTGTCAGCTCGGTAATATAATTCAGACAAAAATCAAATGCTTCCAACTTCCTGATAACCCCTTCCATATGAGTTTCTTCAAAGTACAGCTCGGTCATATTGTTATGAGGTGTCGTGTGTGTTTTTGTACTGTTATACCATATAATCGCATCCTGCAATAAAAGCCCCTCGGACATTATTACATTACCTTCCTGTTGCAAAATAACCTGTAATCCAAATAAATCCTTATAGAAACTTACAGATTCCTCTATATTATCTACAATAATCAAATGTTCTTTAATCTCATACTTATCCATTTCTTTCTGTATCCATACCCTTTTCATTTATGTAATCTATATCTTTTTGCTTCAAATGAAAACTCATAAACTTAGATTCTTCAAGATGTTCAAAGAGCTGTTTATACCACTCATCCTTAGTCATTAAAAGTCACCTCCATCATTTACAATCTCAGAAATTACTGACGTTTCTTCTATATCAAGAAGTGGTGGCAGCCATCCGGAATATCTTGCTACATGATACATATAATTTACCCCTGTTTCTTTATATCCCCTCTAATTTCTTAGCTTGTTCTTCGTCAATCAAATAAACTTTCCCTTTGGCTCTTGTAATAGCAACATACAATTTATTCCGAGTTGAAGCGGAAAGTTTTGACAAAGCATCTTTTTTATAGGCTTGCATCGTTGTCTTGTTTAGCAGAACACATACATCCTGATAACAATCCTCACCTTTTGTATCTCCCCAATTTCTATGTCCAACACCATAAGTAGTAGCTTTTTGATAATGTAGCTTTACAATTGCTGTGTTTCTCCATATTTCTCTGATTCCATCATCCGAATCTACAAACTCTACGCCTCCTTGTTCTCCCCTATTTGAATAAATACTTATTCCAAGGTGTTCTCTAACATATTGGCAAACATTTTCTCCACATCGCCAGCTTTTTAATAATGTTTGGTTATCTAAATTAACACCAGCTTTTATGAACCTATCTACATATTTATTCAAATCGTCAAACAGACCTTTATTTACATTCCCATCAGCACTAGTATTATATGTATGCTGATAGAAATCTCCTATATAAAGCATGTGCATATCTATCTTCATGAGTTCTTCTAGGAAATTAAAATCTCTTCCTGAAATATCCTGTACCTCATCAAATACAATGCAATCAAAGTATCTCTTTATCCTGCTCTTAACCTCTTGTATAACGTTAGTTTTATTTAGTAACAATGTAATTCTGTTACTATATAACCTATCACCTGAATCGAGATAATATTCCAGATTGGATGACTTAGCATATCTGTTTTTATTTGGTTCGTAATTAATCCCTTTAGCTCCAATTTGATCCGAAAGAAATGGTTTATAGCAAAATCGATAAAGGAATGTAAAATACTTATAAACAATGATTCCATCTGGAATCACTCCGTCATTTTGCTCACGCAATTTGGAAATAATATTATTATAATTTGCATCCGTATATGTAATGACTAAAACCTTTCTGTGTTCCGTGCAAACCTTATTTATTATGTAAGTTGTTTTCCCAGCACCAGCTACTGCAAGCATTAACTTTTTATCCATCTTATAGCCCTCTCAATGTAGTCTGGTACGACTATATCTGGTGCATTCATCAATTGATATGCCGCTTCAGTCTTATTCCTCAACATATAGTCAACCGCTGTATTTCCAAACAAGTCCTCGCATAACTGTTTATTTCTATCTTCAAGAACTATTTCAAACGTTCTCTTTGAATTATCAGATTCATAAAAAATATTAATATTTTCTATATTGGCAAAATCACTGTATTTATCAATGCAATTCTTTTGATAGTCATTATCATTATCAGTAACAACAGCAACTTTCGCTCCTGTTATAGCTGCTATCTCCAAAAAACGCTTAAAACTAAGCCCTCGCACATCCATTACCTGTACATTGTCTTCTTCCATCTTATGCCCATGAATCCTTTTATAAAAATTATCAAACAACATATATTCAGCTGGACCTTCAACTAATATGGTTTTATTTGATAGTGCAAATTCAATAATTCCAGCCGGAGGTGTTTTCATAAAGTATTTAGCTGTTTCTGCTTTCAAATCACTTAATGCTAAAGGCTTGCTAATATTTTCTCCTTGAAGAATAAATACATTATTCAATTCTAATCGAGTACTTATCAGACTATTGTGCGTTGTTATAAACAACTGTCCACTATTTGATAAACTTATTTTCTCAATAAGAGCTCTGAGCTTAACATGACTCAAATGATTTTCAGGTTCTTCAATAAGTATGACTTCAACATTTTCACCTGAATGGCTTAATACAAAATCAACTTTAACAAAAATCTGTGTTCCAGTACCTTTGCTATCCAATGGAACTGACTTTTCATAAATCATCAGTTCATCACTGAAATTTGAACATTCATTTCCTCTAAACTTAAATGAATAATCTTCCCCCTCCGGAACTCTAGCATTAAGTTCTGCAAGATTCTCCATTTCAAATTGTTTCTTTAATTGGCGAAATTTGCTCTTATGTACAACACGTTCTTTAATATTACTTTCTGTATAATGAGAATACATTCTTTTTACAAAATCATTTGTTGCATAATCTGAATTCATATTACTACTATCTATAAAAACACTTCGTATTTTCTTTTTGTAACCAGAATATCCTTCATCAGCAAATGTTGAGAAACGTATTGTATAGTAATCATAAGGAAAAAATGTAGAATCCGCCTTAATGGAATCAACTATTTCGTGCTCATAGTCCGGATTAGGTGCACATATCATCCTAATCCCAAAAGCTGTCACCTCATCACTATTATTCTTTCCCTCCATCTCAAAACCAAAATCTCCATTTAGGAAGAGCTCGATTTTCACTTCAGGTAATTCATTGTATTTCTTTTTACCATTTAAGAATTCTTCAATAGAATCAGTATTGATAATCCTATCTACGCCAATACTTTCTACCTTTCGAACATTTCCACTAATGACCAAATCAATTGCTTCTAAAATAGTACTTTTTCCAGCTTCATTATCACCGACAATTATATTTGTTCTCTCATTAGGTATAAATTCAAATTTTCTAAAACGCTTATAATTAGTTAGTTTTATTTTTGCTATATTTGATGCCAACTATTTTTTCCCCCCCCCATTCTATACTATTAACTCACTTAACCCACCATAGCAGGTCACACATGCGCTCTTCCTTGCTCTTGTCAGTGCAACATAAAGCAAACACTTCTCCCCAGTTCTAAACTCTTCAAGAGAAATATCATCTTCAAAATCTGCTCTCGATCCGAACGGAAGCACCTTCTTATTCACTGCCACTGCAAATACATGATCAAACTCAAGACCCTTTACACGGTGCATTGTGGCAATTCTTACACCATCAAAAGAACGATCATCCGTCTTATTAGCCTTAATTTCAAACGACTTAATACCAGCTCTCTGAAGACCGGCAATATAATTATCCAAAAGCTTATGTGTTCTTGCTACGATACAGATATTCTTCTGCTCAATACCACTTGCTTTCATATTTTTAATCTTAGTTATAAGAAAATTAAGTTCTTCTTCTGGCGTAGCAAACTCTTTAATTTCGGGCTTGTTACCATGAGTAAGTGATTGACAACCTTTGCCATTATCATAATCTTCATCAAGGTCATCAAAAGAAACACCATTAAGTAATCCGAAAGCAAACTTACGGATTTCTTCCGTTGTTCTATAATTGATTCTTAAATAACTACTTCTACCACGCACATTAATTCCGCATTTTGAAAGAACTGCTTTATTTCTGTAAATTCTCTGATGAGAATCACCTACAATAAAGATATCATTTTCATGTTCTTCGCCAGCAAGTGCTCTAAGCAGTCTATATGCACTAGGACTGAGATCCTGTCCTTCATCAACAATAATTGATGTATACTGACCAGTTAACTTCTTATTCTCAAGAATCTTGCGACATTCATACATTGCAGTCTCAACATCTCGCTGTAATTTTTCGTTCATGATGTTTTGATATTCATCAAAAACATCCCATATTTGCATACGGACCTTTCGATCAAGGCGCACTCCTCTACCAATTCTAGAAGCTTTGCAATAAGCTACTTTGTTATATACTTCCTGAGCTTGAACTACTTTTACCCATTCATCCTTATAGAAATTTTCTACAAAGCCTAATTCTCCAGCAGCTATTGCAATTGCATCTCTCCATGCCCTATCTATTTCTTCGTCATACACAATCTGATACTCATATCCCTGTCTACGTAAAAAATTAGAAACCCAAGCATCAAGATTAATAATATCAATTCTCTTCATTTCCTCTGCAGAGCATATCTTTCTAAGATTGTCTTTAATATCCTCTGCCAAGTTTTTTGTATATGTTGTAAAAAGTAATTTCCCATCTGAATTGAGATTTGCAGCAAGCATTTTTGCTCTATGCATAGCAACAACTGTCTTTCCCGTTCCGGCTCCACCTAATACTCTTGCCGGGCCATTAAATTTCTTACCAACAACTTTTCTCTGGGTAGGATGAAGGAATATTCTCCACTTTTCAAGAGGTTCTTGCATAATAGCTTGAAGCTCTTCTTCACCATCAACAATTACAAAGCTCTTCTTACTTGCATCAGTCTGAAGAGCTGCTACAAAGTCATTATCCTTTACATTAACTGGCTCGTTTTCTGGATACAGAGTCTCCAAAACTTCATCTACAGTAAATCCATTTCCAAGCCATTCCAATCCTTCAAAAGCTTCTTCAGGTATTGCCACCTTCATCGAATGAAGCCCCTCAAGAGTCTTGATTGCTTTAATCATTGGAAGCTGCTCTTCTGGGAGACCTATCTTTTCAAATACTTCATCAGATATACCTGCAAATAATGCTGGTTCTTCAATTGTATTCTGTTCTTCAATAACTTCTTGTACATCAAAAATTTGGACACTACCCGTAAGCTTATTAATTGAACACTTTTTTCTCTTAGCCCAAGCATAAGCCTCATCATGGTGATCTACCCAAAGCAGAATATATACATTACTTTCCGGTTCACGTACAATAATCCCTCTATAGGTATCATCAATTCTTACAGAGCAGATATTCTTATCTATTCCTTCGTTTATCTTTTCAAAATTGATTCCTGGATGTGTAGGATCATTTCTAAACTTATTAAAGAACTCCGTCACTTTTCCTTGTTTTTGCCTTGGCAATGCTACATACGCAGTTAAAAAGTCAGTTGAAATAGCTACTGTTGGCTTATCATTCATTTATAATTCCTCCAAATACATTAATATTGATTTCCTCACTACTTAGCAGTACTGTCCATCCTTTATTTTTGAATACATCCGCATAATCTTCTTGTTCTGGTAAGAGCCAAGCCACTTTTCTATCTTCCCAAGCCATTTCAGCTTCCGCAACAGTTGCTCCAGTTGATTCATCCGATAATTCAAATCCAACTACACCTGGTGCTGGAATTCCGTTATTATGCATCTCGGTAGCACAAGTAATGGCAATATCATCAATAAATTCATCCATGACATCATTCCATTTTTCATCTAACACTACATTTGTATTTGTTGTAGATACAGGAACATCTTCTTCTGGAATGATAGTTCCAAGATTATTATATACCGCTTTATCCATTCCAAGCTTTGATAAAAAGATTGCTGTGCTGTTGAACTGCATCACATTCACAAAATGCCAGTATCCATTCCAGTCGAACTCATATTTATCGGTCCTTGAATCTGGTACATCATTAATAATTGCAGCAACTTTTAATGGTGCTCCCATCTTCTTAACTGTCATTTCAGCCAAAGAAACTTCTGCTAACACTTCAATATTTCCCATATCTTGGCGTGGTTTCCATGTACCATATATAGCCTGACCAAAGTCATCAACTTCATCTGTAGAACCAACTGATTTCAATACAGAATTCCACTTATTTTTCCACTCACCATACCTAACCTGATTAGACATTTGTGTTGCATCTACTATCGACATAGCAAAAGAACGTGCATGTGTATCAAATAAATCTTCTGCATTTGGCATTGCTAAATAATCAATCAAAAGTTCAAATCCGCTTTCTTTTTCAGGATTTATCGCTTCGGCATTTGCACTTTTTACAGCCGGTTTATAGACCTTACCAGACGGCATCTTTACCGAGTTCAAAGTCTCAGTTCTATAATCTCCATGGCTTTTAAATACATTATGAACATCCTTATATGTAAGTGACCACACTCTATATTTTCCAGAAAGCATAATTGCCATACGTTTCAATGTATCATCCTCAACTATATCCTTGTGGTAGTAATATCCATCTGTGAATACAGCAATCGGTTTCTGATTTCCAGTTGTTCTCTTTGGTCTTATAACAAAATCAGGACGGGATTTAACCATTATTCCCACAGATGAATCAAAATCGACCTGTGGTTCTATTGTCCACAAGCTTTCTCCCACCTGAAGAGAATATCCCTCTTTCTCATTAACAAGTGTTTTATGTATTCGTATAGGTCTTTCAGCAGTGCTTAGCTTTTCAAAAGCTCCGACAAATTCACGTTCAAGTTCACTATCAAACAAATGATTCGTATCTACCTGAGCCAGCTTCTTAATCTCTACACGATTCTCTTTCCCACTCAGGATTGTTTTTAACAACGCAATGGCTGAATCTCTAGATATTTCTCCAATATGTTGGCTTTGTCTATAGGCATACAGACATTTATAACATCCATCTTTCTGCGGATCATCGTTACAGCTACAATGCTCCATTGTCTCAAGAGCCCCTTCAAAAACATCTATAATACCATTTTTATCATTCATGAGCTGCTTCAAATATCCCGTTCCGCCTGGAACAGAATCGTAGATAACAAGATACTGCTTTCTATAATCAGCCTCCGGAACAGGAACTTCACTTACTGTTGCCCTAAGATGATCTACATTACCAAATTTTTTCTTCATTCCAAGCATAAATGCAGCCACAAAGGATTCAACCCTAACATTTGTAGCGTCCATAGTTGTAGCCGGTATCAATAATCTAAGAGCTTCTGTTTCAAATTCTCGATATAAGAAAAGACACTCTTCATATGGATCTGTAACAATTGTCTTGTCTTTTACCATTTTACAGAATCGAGAATGCTTTGGTTGCTCCCCATGCACCTGAATTTTTCCGCAATACTTACATATAGTGAAACCTTTTCTTACGCCTTCATGTCCTGCAACAAGAAGCTTATCTCCAGTGATTGACTGTTCACCAAAATTGATTTCTCGCATTGTTGCTTTCTGAAGGAATTCATATCCCCATTTAAATTCTTTGTTATCCATTTCAAAAGCCTGAATAACATCTTTATCCTCATCTACTTCAACAAGCAATTCTTTATCGTAGAACATAGTGGCTCTATCTTCGCTGTCATCTCCAATCTGACTCTCTTCTTCCTTCATATTGGAGTAAACCATTTGAACCTTGAACATAGATCGAACCTGTCCAGCATCTGCCCATCCTGGATTTCCACACTTAGGGCAAACTCTCACAGGAGTGCTAGAATCTTCAATTGTTGCATGAGAACAGTTCGGACATAATCTCCATGGTTCGGCCTTAGCAGTATTAATATCAACTTGATCAATTGTAAGTTTATGACCACCTGCATAAAAACTATTAAGAGGTGCGAACTCACTAATTGCAGACGAAGCAGACCTATTGTATTCGTAGGTCGTGCTCTCATACTTATTCTTCTGTCTATCATTCTCATCCTTTTCTACTCTTGTAAGAACAGCCTTTAGTACAATTCCCGCTTCTGGGAATGCATAGTTAGGTAATAACCCTGCATCAGACAAGAAATTGAAAACATTCTTATCATTAATCTTTGCCACAACGCTCATCCAAGCTGCGCGTTCTGCTTTTAATTCCTTTATCTGTTCATCATACGATGAGTCTTGTGGTTTGTCCTCAAGCTCTTTAATCATCTTCGATAATTCTTTGATGCTCTTCTGAATTCCATCTCTTTGCTTTTTAAGATCATAGAACTCGTTATAAATCTTTATATGCATTGGGCTGTTGGTAGTTCCCTCCCCCATTGCAAATGCTTTAATATCCTTGATTGAGTTTTCATCAAGTCCATCACTGTTCATCGGATTTACAGAAAATGCCTGTATAAACATTCTGACAAGCTTAGCCATATTATTCTGTACGTAATACAGGAAGTTATTAGGAAATCTATCCTTTGATGTTTCATCTAACTTTGCCAGGCAAGAACTTACCTTATCCGGCACCTCAGCCTGCCCAGATTTGACCCAACAATCCATACAATACGCAGTGAATTGTCTTGCCAAAACTGCAGATGCCTTCAAGAATACTTTCGGTGGCTCTACAGTTCCTGCAATCATTTCCATAGGATCTTGATAGAAATAAAGATCATGAGGTCTTGAATTGGCTATAGCAACAGTCAGCGCATTTCCATCCTTACGTCCTCCTCGACCTGCTCTCTGTGCATAATTTGCCTGTGCAGGAGGTATTGAACTAAGAATAACCGTGGACAAATCTCCAATATCAATACCCATTTCCAAAGTAGGTGTACATGACAGTAGATTTGGTTCCCAAGGTTTCTGATTATCTTTTGATTTTTTAAACTTACGCTCTAAATCCTCTCTATCATCACGTTCCAATAATCCGGTGTGTTCCCTGGCTACGATTCGTACTAATTCTCCCTGACTATACAGCTTTCCATAAAAATCCATATTCTTTTCATTTGCTATGTACATATGTCCATTACAATTATGGCGAGTACAACAAGCACCATCAAAAATTTCTGCATCCTTCTCAGACATTGATACCTGAGCTCCACACTCATCACATACCATCTGCTTAACATTTCTGGTTATATGACATTTTTTCATATCAATTGCCCAAACATGAACATTATCCGCTGTTTCTGTTTTCTTAAGAACACCTGCTTTAGTGAGTTCTTCAAGAATAATCTTCATGATATCTGTAGCATCAGATTCTAACGAAAACTCCGGAAGATATTTATCAATCCACCTTGCGTACCAAGACTTACTGTCTATACTATCAAAGCCCTTTGTTTTCTTTGATCCGTGGTTAATTGCAACAAATTTAGGTACATTAAGTCCTCGATTTACTCCAGGAAGCCATTTTTTCCTATCATTTGATAAATGATAATAATTGGCTCCATTCTGAATAAACTGCTCAAAAACATAATAATCAAACGCACCGTTTATCTTCATCTGATATAAGACACCTAAAACCATTCTTCTAAATGTCTCTACATCTGCACTCTGAAGTCGTCCCACCTCATTAGCTACTCTCTCCATGATTCCAGAGATCGCTTTATCAAAATCAAATTCAAGCACAGAGCACCCAGATTTCTCGATTGTTCTACCAATTCTGGAAAGAATGCCATATTCCATTAAAATCTCATATTTAAAGCGTTGCTCAACATAGTTTAAAAGTGTAGCAGCATCTTCGTCTTTGCGCAGTTTTCCCTCATTACACATTCTTTCATATGCTCTCATCCAAGTAAGGTTTGCCGGAATAAAATTAGCTACGAAATACTCATCGCCTAAATAATTCTTCCAGTATACCACTACCCTTTGGATAAAGTCATCAAGAGAATACTCCTCCTGTTCAAGATTAATGAACTGAGTGATAGCAGTCCTTAATCCAAACTTCCATGTACGCGAATTATAGAATCCTGCGTGATGCGCAGCATCCTGTACATTATCTGTGAACGCTAACAGTTTCTTATCATCATTGAATTTAGAAGCATACAATTCGGAAATACCGGCACTTATCGCTGTAGCACTTCTTAAACCAATGAGAGACATAGTTCCTTTTCCATTACAGAACGGACACTTATATGCCTTGCTATTATTTCTTCCTTCTGTCTTTAGATCCGGCACCCAAATAGGAATAGTCTTATGTCCATTTGAACATAGTGTGCGATTGTCTTCATCGAACATTATCTCCATACACTCAGGGCACAATCTCATTCGATTACTAAGACCAAACGCTTCCTCACCTTCTTTATGTGGAAACATCAATCTAACTTTAGAATCTCCACTAAAGAAAGCATTGTAGAAAGCCTTAATATCTCTAAGTTCAACACTTCCATTATCTTCAACCGATGCCCATCCGGTCTGTCCACATTCTCTACAGTTAATAACCGGAAGGTAATGCTTTGCTTGTCGTTCATTAAGATCTGTAGAGAGAGCATATTTTATATCTTTCTCAGCAACTTCACCAACCAGTCTTCTAAGCTCACGCATCCACACCTGTACCTGAACATTTAAAAATGGGCGCAGTTTACCTGACGAAGTCCTAGTTCTCGCATGTGAGATTAACGCATATAGCGCATCTATAACAATACAAGCTAAATCTTCACCAAGTTCACCAATCAAAGGGAATCTCTTTATCAAGCTCTCATATGCAAATGAATTCTGCATATATGAACCTTTAGCTTCAGCAATAATGCTTTGACAGAAATTATGATGCATAAGTCTATTTCCAAGCTCTACTCTGGAATTATCTGACAATATATCTGAAAAATCGGAACTATCAAACCAGGCATCTACAGTAGCAGACAAATACTCCTTTTCATCTTCACCTGACGATAACTCTTTAATTCTCAAAGCCTCATTTCTATTAGGAATTTTATAATCATAGATATCATATCCTGCAAAAAATTCTTCTGCTGAAAGTCTATCTTCAGTAACTACAGAATCTTCATCGAAAATTTCTCCAAAAACATCAGAAGCATATTCTCTTATACTCTTAGCACTATCTTTAGCGCCCATTGTAGCTGATGTACCTATACAACAAATCTGTCCAGGCAACGCATTAAGTCGTGCCTTTAATCTTCTAAGTAGACACGCTAAATCGGTTCCCTGAGCTCCATCAAAAGTATGTAATTCATCAACAGCAATATATTTTAATGTATCTGGAAGGTTATTCTTCCAAAGTTCTGCATCTTTTGGTCTGACCAGTAAGTAATCCAACATCTTATAATTGGTCATAAGTATATCCGGAGGTGCAGCCAATAGCGTTTCATGGTCTGTAATAACCTTATCCGGAAGCATCATCTTAACAGATGAATGCTCCTGACCACCAACATACATGCCAACACGAACTCCGGCTGATTTTAGTTCTGGACTACCATCAACCAACTCTGCTATACGCTTTGCCTGATCAGATGCCAGCGCATTCATTGGATATATAATTAATGCCTTTATTCCTTTTTCACCACGATGTTTATAGCAGTACTCAAGTATTGGATACAGAAAACATTCTGTCTTACCTGAACCAGTACCAGTAGCAATCAGCGTTGATCTTCCATCTTCACCTGTTAATCTTTCAAAAGCTTTCTGCTGATGAACATACGGGCTAAATGGCTGATGAATAGACTCAAAATAATTACTATCTCCCTCATAAACACGGAAAGGAAGACGCACTGCAACATACGGTTCGTGAAAAACCGCATCCTTCGTATTTAACATGCTCCTAATGGAACCTTTAAATATGGGGTTCGTTATAGGGAATGATGTATCAATATAATCAACCAGTCCCTCCTGGTATTGTCTTGCAAGAATTGATGGTAACATCTTACCCTCCTCCATTCACTAAACATTTTTTTCTAATTCTTCCCAAATTTCTTGATAATCTACTTCTCTAAGTGAGCGAATATACGGAGCATAGTATTTGATAATCCTTTTTTCGCATTTACCTACAGTATCTTCTAGATACTCTTTTTCAATCGAATTTCCTATATTCTTTGCGGCATTTTCCCATAATGCCCTATCTACACCAATTCCATTTTGTCCCTTATTAATAGTAAAAACAATCTTTCCTTCTGTATCATACCATGTGTCTTCTTCATAATTTTTAAGTACTGGAAACTGTACCTTATAAAGTGTAATTAAATGCTGAAGTTCCAATCCTAATGCCCTAGCAACTAAAACATCAATTTCAACCAATAATTCTCTTCTTTCATAATCAGATAGTTTATTATCTATATTCAAATTATTAGTTAAAGACTCAAATGGGTTATGCGATAATAACTCATTATTACGAAGCCACCTATCTTTATTAAACGATGGTGAATAATTATCTTGCCACAAATCTCTGTAATTTGATGTTTGACAATTCAACAAAAGCGTTCTTGAAATAATCATTTCATTATACTTACTATTAGGAACAGGAAGAATACTTGCAGTATCGTTCCTAAAATTACTTTTTCCTAATGCTCTAACAAAATAATCATATGGTAATGAATTCATCAAACCATTTACTAAAACCAAATCTTTATTGTTTTTAAAGCACATTCCAAAGATTCCATTAATATGAGCAGTTTTAGGCGGTATAATCGCTGACATTAATGTTCTTTCCTGATTTAAACCAAGCATTTTCCTTGTGGCTATTCTATACTCATCTATATATTTTGTCCCCCATTCAGTCATCTGATTTTCAATATTATCTTTCAAACTATGAGTAACAATATAATTTGTTCTTTGAATATAATCACTTGGTATATAATCTAAATAAATTCTATCAAAATCCGCCTTTTCATTACATATTCTCCGAGGTGTTTTAAATAGCGGGTTTCCTATCGAAATATGCGGACCAGAATACACAAAATCATTCAATTGTTTTGGAAATGTAGTACAACGTTCTATAAAACCTAATTTTTGAGCATTAGTCTCATCGTACATTTGTGACATACAAACATTTCTCCCATAGTCACGAATGCGCTTCTCAATTTTAGAATATTTTGTGAGTAATTCCATTAATTCCTTTATGTAAATTCGTGGAAGACGTGTTTCCATGTACTTTGACTGATCATCATATACTGCGGCAATAGCCATTAATTCTTCGTTACTAATACTAATAATTCTATGTGAATGACCTTTAATATTCCACTTATTGTCCCCTGTTTTGATTTCAGGTATCTCTCCATCATCTCCTTGATATGAATCGTCAATCGTATAAGGGTCAAATAAATTACACATCTGCTCAAATGTTTCTGTCGCCTCATTTCCATATACATTCAAACTGTAAATACAGGTATCATTTACCTCCTTAAATAACAATTTTTCGTTTACAAATTGAAAATGATATCGCAATTTTGGATATATATGTTTTCTCAATTTTCCGCCTTTGGGATCGTCAAAAATACCATCTGGATGAACAAATGCAAAATAGCCATGCATATTAACATAATTAATAGCCAATGGAATAAAGCATTTGTACAAGTTGGTTTGCTGTCCTTCCAATAATGGATAATTTGTATATGAATTCATAAAATTCTGCTGACCTGCAACTTCTTCATATTCATGCAAATATTCATTCTTTATTTTTATGTTTTCAAATACAGCATCACGCCTTACTGTCATCTGCTTTGCAGAATACTTTTTAATCGCAAATAATGGTTCAGCATCCGATAAATACCCCGTTTCATCCCATGCTAATTTAATCCATGGTGGATTACCTATTACTAGATCAAATCCTCCGTTTTTCTCAAATACATCTGCAAACTCTAATTCCCAATGCTGAAACTTCTGTTGTTCAGCAATTTTGTTTGCTATTGCAAGTCTCTCGCTTCGCTCTCTTAAATCATCAAGACACACTTCCCCTAAATCACTATACTGAGCCTTAAATTCTAATGCTAACTGATCACCTTCTGTAGTGTATGTAAGACCTTTGCCATCACTATCAAATTTAAAAACCATCTGACCACTCGAATTAACATTCACAGCACGGATATTTCCTTCAAGAATCAGCGACATATCAAAGAAAAATTCTTGTCTTGATGGTAATAAATCCGCCTTATCGATTGGCCAAAACCAAAGTGCACACCAATAGTCCATAGCAGCCTTTAAACGAGCATACGGCCCAGCATTTTGCGCTTTTTCTGACTTAAACAGTATTTTGTAAATCTCATCTTTTTCTCTTATTGATTTATGTGAACCCTCGCCAGCTTCTTCATGTCCATACACGCTTAAAGGTTCAGTTGTTGCTTTTTCTATTCTTTTACGTTCATCAGCTGTTAGCTTCCATAATCTATCTATGCTTTCTGATAATCTAAGAACCGTTTTTAACTCATCTTCGTCAAATCTGGATGTAAAATCCTTGTTCCAAGCTTTTAATTTCTTGATATTCTCCGGTTCAAGATTCTTGATAACTTTATCTGTATAATTCGCCATTCCTGGGTCACCAAGAAGAAAATGATATATCTCCTTGGTATTTTCATGCTGCCCTTTCTTTGTGCGTTCTTCACTAGGCATAACTCTTCTAGGAGCTTTTTCATACCACTTTCCAGCTTCAAGTTGAGACTGAGAATATACCTGTCTTCTAGCGCCAATAAGTGAATTACCATTAACAAGCTGTGTGCCAAACCATGGTACATAAGCACCTTTGTAAATTGTATTAAGCCATAAAGAAACTTCCGCTAACTCAACAGCTACTGGATTCAAATCACAGCCATATACATTTCTATCAGCAATATACATTTTTACTTTCTGCAATTCTTCAAAACGCTTGTCATAACTGATTGTATCTCCAAGTTCTTCCTGCTTCTTTGTAAGATAAGCTTCTGCAAGCTGGTTAATTGCCTCATTCAAGAACGCTGCGCTTCCCATTGCCGGCTCACACACAGTAAGATGAAGAATTTCATCAGCCGACTTGTCCTTCAAAAGTTCTTTTAGAGCGTACTTAACAAGGCACTTAGTCAGTACCTCCGGTGTATAATATGATGCTGACTTTTCACGTTCTCTTCCTGCAAGTCGATAGATAAAAGTTCCCTTCTTATACATTCGAAGCTGTCCCTTTTTCTCACCAGACTCATAACGCACACGTTCTGTTTTCTCATCATAATTTACTAATTCATTTTCTTTTACGAAGTATCCAACATCTAATTCATTAAATTTATCGCCTGCACGCTTTACTTCATATAAGTCTTCTTCTGCAATAAATCCTCTATAACTAAGAAGTGCCTCATATACAGCACCCATCTGGTTGATTCCAAGTGCTGAATAAGATATTCTTCCTTTTCTCTCTTTGGAATTGCTTGGTCTTGAAATACTCATCAAGTCAACAATTTTGAGCATTGCACTATTTCTAAGTCTGGCTTTTGTAATAAGCTTTGTGTATTCAGGATCAAAGATATGTGCCTTTAATGCTTCAATTGTAAAGGCATCATGCATTGATGTCTGCTCTATCTCAATTGCTTTCTTGTATGCTTCCAAGTCTTCCGGATAACCAAAATAAGTCATATGGAAAAGTTTTTTAAGAGTATCATCTATATAGTATCCTTCTGATAAAGCATCACTATCCTCTTTTATCTGGTCGCAGACATCTCGTAATCCTTCAAGGGAATATCCCTGTACATATGTCTGTGACTTCATTGGTGCATAACCAAGTTCCGGTCTAGCCTCAATAAAGAGCATGAAAAGGAAACGATACATGTAACGCAGACATTCAAGAGTAAGCTCCGATGCATCAATCGGATTTTCGTTGAAGTCTATACCTTGTCTTGTTTTCATGTCATAGATGACTTCATTTCCAAGAATCTCTATACTCTCCCTCAACGCATATTTCAATGCGTCTGATACACCGGCGCTGTGTTTATGAGAATTTTCATCCAATCCATCCAACACGATATTTCCATCAGTTGGACACAAACTCTCCTTATGAAGAAGAACCGTCATCGCCATAAACGTAGATTCTTCGTGACGACTATAAATATCCTCCATCATAAACTGAAGATATCTTTTCTCATTCCACTTATTTCTGTCAATAAGCGCAATTTGGTTGATTCCTATAAGCAAAATGAATCTAGGTGCTTCTTCTCCGGCAAAGAAGAGCTTTGCTAAGATCTCATCGTTTTTGATCTCTAAAGAAGAGCCTCTTTCTTCTTCATCATCACTCTTTTCAAAAATATATCCCTGAAGGATGTCCTCATCTCTTTCTCCGGCAACAGACAAAAATGCCCACAGCAAAGGAGCCCCATTCGACTTTGTTACCTCATGAAAAATAGGCACATTAAGGCTATCTGCAACTTCTTCTGACACACTATTAACTGCTCCATAACCAAGTGCATCCAAATAAAGTGTTGCCAGTTCCTGAATCAAAGGCTTACTTACCTCTTCATTTTTTGAACGAAGATACCTTTCACGGATATTGTAATACTGAGTTCTTACATCACGCAGTTTTTTCCACGGCAACTGAATCTCCTCAGTTTTTTCTCTTTCCTTCCACTTCTTTATTGTATCTTCAGCATTGTCCTGAAAAATAGAAGTGAAGTAATGGTTTGTATAATATTCATTTTTATTTTCAATTCCTGTTAGAATCATTTCCATGTTATCTCACTCCTGTCACAACTGCTATAATTCTGATATATGGGTTCTCTTCAATTTCAAGCGTATCTTTCTCCCAATCCATGAAGTTTGAAAAGATATCTTCAATTTCTCGTTCCTTCTCAGATTTTTTTCGTTCCATTCCGGCAATACCCAAATCAAAAATGGTTAACTGCGCATCCTTATGTCTTGCCTCAAGTGCTTCTAATCTCTCCATTTCCTCATAGATATATGGATCAGTTTTTTCTTTATACTCTGCGCACTTATCTGACATAATCTTCTTTGCACGTTCAACAACGTCATCAAGAAGACTCTGTCCTTTAACAATTTGATTTTCAGAAAGTTGCTGAGTATTGGAAGTCTTCGTATTAAGATGAGTTTTCTGCATTACTTCACTCATACTCATAATACCTTCGAAACTTCCGTCTTTATAATTTACACCGAACCATTCATCAACAACTGTTGTCGATTTTCTATTTGGAATCAGTCCCGCAACAATAAATATCATTTCACTATCATCAAGCCCATTTGATAATCCAAGTACTGGGACCTCACTTCTCTTATAAAAAACACCAGCTTTGTCCTCAATCCAGTTAAAGATTGGATGAAGTTTCCACAAATACTGAGTTGCCGGCCAAGCTGCTTCAGCCAAATCGTTTTGCATACAGCGCTTCATATCTTGCAGACAGTACTCTCTATCTGGAGAAAGTCTAAGATAATCATCCGATGGCATAGCCTCAGGTGGCATAAGCTTTCTGATTCGTTTCTTAACATTATCCGTAAGTTTAATCTCTACACCCTGAGTTCCTGTTAAATCAGCATATTTGATTTCTTCTGTATCTGTAAAAATATCTAAGGCATTTTTTACATAATCAAGATCTGAGAACAGTGTCTCTTCATCACTGTATTCAACCTTGACTTCTTTTTCATCTCCAAGTCCCATCAACAACTCTAATGGATCAAACTCTTCTTCGTCAGAATCAAGCATATTTTCAAAAGCATCTGCACCTACTCCACTTTCGATTGCTTTTGCAGTTTCCTCTTCCTCTTCTTCCTGATTAAACTTTCCAAAGAGCATCGCTGGATCTCCGATATTTTTAAGAGCCTGTTCCTCTTTTTTTACCAAGATTTCCATGATACGAGCATCGCCCTTGATTTTAGGATTATCGCTATCAATGAGCATATATCTAATATCAGGTTGTTCACGCTGTCCATAACGATCAATACGACCATTTCTCTGTTGGAACACCATAAGAGACCAAGGAATATCAAAGTGAATCAGTCTATGCGACAAATAATGTAAGTTAATACCTTCTGATGCAACATCAGATGCAACAATTACCCTGATGGGCGATTCAGCTCTTCCAAATTCATCTACAATACGCTGAAGTTCTTTATCGCTCATACCGCCATGCATAACTTCGAGTTGGTTATCTTTCAAGCTCAAATCATTTTTCAAATTCTTGGCAAGATAGCGCATTGTTTCTATACGCTCAGTAAAAATAACCAAACGATCATCATTCTTTGCAGGCTTCCATCCATACTCTGGACTTTTCAAAAGAGCTATTAATTTGGAATATCTTGAGAAATCTGTTGGTGCAATCAGCTCTAATGCATTCTTTAATTCTCTTAACGACGCAATATCCGGCATGTCTCCATCAGGATATTTTTTTTCAAGCTTTTTAATTCTTTCATCTATACTCTTAATACATGCTGCCGGAGATGAGAAAAGTGATTTTTCAAGGCTTGTCTTAAAAAGAATCCCCTTGCCTCTAGCTCTTGTCTCATCCATCTGAAGTTTCATATCTGCAAAAATATCATAAGCAGCCTCTTCTCGCGCAGAAGCTGCACAACGTTCTATAGTAATTACGCGCTCTTTAAATGCTCCTGAAACCTGATCCTTAATATCTTTCTTGAAACGTCTAATAAGAAGTCCCTGAATATCATCTTTTGTATAGTTTTCTTCGTCAGCAATAGCAGTCGGGTCCAGCATATTCATAAGAGATGCAACCGACTGTCCTTTTCCATCATGTGGAGTTGCTGTAAGCATAATAAGAGTATCTGAGCGATTAGCAAGTAATGATGCCAGCTTACTTCTCTGGGAACTTCTATCACCTCGTTTCGCAACATTATGTGCTTCATCGATAACGATAATATCCCACCATGCATTCTCAAGATGAGTACGATACTCAAGATCATTCTTCAATGTATCAACTGAAATAATGGTCTTATCATAATAGAAGAACGGATTATAGTTCGCCGGAATTTTTGCCCTCACGTTATGTATGCTCGATGAATCAAGGCGTACAAGTGGAATAGTAAATCGATTCCACATTTCCTTCTGAAACTGTGTCATCATGCTCTTTACTGTGACTACCAGAATTCTCTTTCCTTTACCACGAACTATTAGTTCAGACATAAGAATGCCTGCTTCAAGTGTCTTACCAAGACCAACCGTATCTGCAATCAAAATTCTCTGTCTGGTATTATTAAGTGCCATCTGAGCAGGCTCAAGCTGATAAGGCATCAAATCCATAGCCGCCTTATCTCCGATATATATTTTATTGTCAGTTGGTATTTTCCCTCTCCACTGACTCTCAATATATACTTTAGATTTTCTAAAGAATGCAGAATCGTCTGGAACAAGTGTAACCTTTGCCGGGTCAACAATTTCTATATCATCTTCAACATCCACAAGGAACATTGACTCATAATCTTTAACAAGCTGAGACAGACCTATAACATGTAAGGTCTGATTTCCTAAACTATTGGTCTCAACTTTTTTTACCATCCATTCTTCACCACGAACAATTATTCTCATTCCTGGTGCGTATTTAACATCTGTATGCTCCATGAGTAAACGCTCCTACTCTACTATTTATTTTCGTTTCTCTCATAATGAATCAAATCGCCAAAATCACAATTAAGCTTGTCACAGATCTTTTCCAAAACCAACATTGATACCGGCTCTCCTTTACTCATTTTTGCTATCGTACCACTGCTGAGTTTTACCTCATTCATCAAATCTGTTTTATTCATGTTGTTATCAATTAATAATTTCCACAATCCGTTATAAGAAATGCTCATCCTAAATACCTTTCTACAAAAGCAAGTTTTGGTGCACTTAGCTCCTTATATATTATGTATACAAATTATACTACATTCTTAAAGAATTAGCAATTAGAATATTAAGAAAATCTTCGAGTTTGTGAAGATTATGTTCATTTATTTCAGATATTAAAAAAAGGACGCAGGATATTCTCCCACGCCCTCACATCTATCTGGCTTTATCTTTCCTTACCTTCGATACTTCCTTATGTGCCGCTTTCTGCTTCACCTCATCCACACCTCTAGCCTCAAATGCATCTGCATTATACTGATACTCCTGTGATTCAGCGATCATCGGTGAATATACAATCTCTGCTTCCACTCGCTCAGCTTCTGCCCTCTCCGGCTCTGTCTGTTCCTGCACCTTCGCATTCTCCATATGCTTTTCCTTATCAAACTGCATATTCATAGCCAGATTATCAAGCTTGTCAATCGAAGCATCCAGATGAAGCTCCATTGTTACAAGCATCTTTTTCACTGCTTTCATAGGTGCAAGCACCGCCTTTGAGATGGAATGTTTCTGCTCTTTCTGAGAATAATCCACCTCTGGCTTATCCGCAAGAGTACGAAATGCATTGGCTACTGTCTGCCTAGCTTCACGAAATCCCTTTGCAAGAAGTGCTGTCTTTGCTATATCCTTATCCGTGGTCTTGATTGCGCCTCTTACCTTTTCCCGGATATCAAGAAGCCTTTTCTTAATTCCTAAGAACTCCGGCACCCTGTATAATGCAGCTCTTCCCTTTTCCTTTGCTTCTTCGACTATGCCCTTAG